>Ga0308156_1000151_pt1 | contig 221516 bp, 224 predicted proteins | sample PhyAR2_FD_201041 | JGI IMG/M metagenome (GOLD analysis project Ga0308156, IMG submission 201041) | Phyllosphere microbial communities from UC Gill Tract Community Farm, Albany, California, United States - DLSL A.R2 | ecosystem: Host-associated > Plants > Phyllosphere > Unclassified | place...
TAACCACAATCTTCTAGAAAACCTAAACACAAGAATAAAACAGCTAACTGTGGTAAGAAACCTAAGACCGCGCCAACGCCAGCGATGATCCCGTCTAAAATCAAACTTTGCATCCACGGTGCTACATGCCAACTTGCTAATAAACCTTCAACCGTCGTCGGCACAATATTTCCAAATAATTCATCATTGATCCAGTCAGTCCCCATAGTCCCCACAGTTTGAATCGCTAAATAATATACAAACCACATGATCAGTGCAAAAATCGGTAAGGCTAACCAACGATTGGTTACGATTCGGTCGATTTTATCACTTGTACTAAATGTAATTTCATTTTTTTCAATTGCACATAGAGCAGTCAAACGCGTGATAAACTCATAACGTTCATTGATCACGATCGCTTCACTATCATCACCAAAGATTTGTTCAGTGATCTTGATGATTTCTTCTATTTCCTTTTGTTGGTGTTCACTTAACTCAAGTTCTTCACGAACCCTAACATCTCTTTCAAACAATTTAATGCTATACCAACGGGCTTGTCTTTCCAATACACTATTTCCCAAAACCTCCATGATTTCATTTAGTGCTGCTTCTAAACGATTATCATACGTTGGATAGTTCAACTCTGGAGGAAAAATTTCAGTAGCTTTTACTGCTTTTTTTACTAATTCATCTAGTCCTCGATTTTTTAAAGCACTAACACCAGATACGTCCACACCTAAACCATAGGAAAGTTTTTCAATATTGATTTTTCTACCTGTTTTATCCAGAATATCCATCATATTCAATCCAACTACAACTGGAATACCTGTTTCCATCAATTGGGTCGTTAAATATAAGTTTCGTTCTAAGTTTGTCGCGTCAACAATATTGACAATAACATCTGGTCCACCGCTCAGTAAATAATCTCTGGCAACTACTTCTTCTGGAGTGTAAGGAGAAAGGGAATAGATACCAGGTAAATCTTGAATCGTTATTTGTTTGTTTTTTTTCAGTTTACCTTCTTTTCGTTCAACAGTAACTCCTGGCCAATTTCCTACATATTGATTGGCACCTGTCAGTGCATTGAAAGCTGTTGTTTTCCCACTATTTGGATTTCCCGTCAGCGCAATATGTTGCTCTTTCATCCTATACCCCCTCTTTCTGTACCAAGACTAGTTCTGCTTCATTTTTTCTTAATGTCAATTCATAACCACGTAAATTGATTTCGATTGGATCTCCTAATGGCGCCATTTTTCTAACAAGTAAATCTACACCTTTTGTCAGCCCCATATCCATCAACCGTCTTTTGACAGCCCCTTGCCCATGAATACCAATTACACGAGCTTTCTCCCCAATTGTTAATTGGTCAAGAGACACCCAATTTTCTTCATCCATACTTTTTTCTACTATAATAATCTGTTTCAATACAGATAGGTTGATCGCAATTCGGCTATTGTGTAACAAAACAATACCGTTCTCACTCGAATAATTTACCAACACGACTTTTCCACCTGGCACAAGACCAAGATTATTCAAATGCTTCTTCGCAAAACCTTCTGCCTGAATCTCTTCAATTGTATAAACCTTGTTTAACTTTGCTTGTGCCAATGTTAACATTGGATTACCCTCCCCATTCTAAATGCCACTATATGATAATGACGTTTCACTTTGTACTTTTCAATACAAAAACAACCACGCTAACTATTTGTGAAAAAGTTTCATTTTAATTATCAATGATATTGATAATCGTTCTCATTAAGTATACCTGTTTGTGAGACTTAAATCAATCTTCTTTCTACCTATAGTAAGAAAATATATTCTGCACTTAACTGGCTTAATTTGATTAGTGTCTCTCAGAACAATCGACCACTATATCTTGTGTTTTGCCAATTAGAAATTCCCTTGAAAATTTTAATAAATTTCTTTTTTTAACACGAAAATAGCAAGAATAGCCGCTCAAATCTAGAGAATACGTGCTTTCATATTTCTTTCAAAAACACAAAACATGGTATTCCATCCAAAAATGACCACAATATGTAGTGCCTAAGTGTTGACTTTTTCCCTGAGAGATTTATACTAGTGAAGTAAACTAATTGAGGGGGAATTAAAAATGAACGTAAAAATCTTTTCTAAAAATAATTGTATCCAATGTAAAATGGCAAAACGCTTTTTGAGCGAGAATAATATAGCATTTGAAGAAGTAAATATCGATATCCAACCAGACGCAATCGACTGGTTAAAAGAACAAGGATTCCAAAGTGTTCCGGTTATCACTTCTGATGCTACAACAGTTGTCGGATTCCGTCCTGATCAATTAAAACAATTGGCTAGCTAAAATGAAAATTGTTTATTTTACAGTCACCGGACAAACCAGACGCTTCATTAAAAAATTGGATTTAGCAGCTTACGAAATTGAGCCTGCGAATCCTTTTTTTGAGATAAATGAGCCTTTTGTCCTAGTCGTTCCTACTTATGACCAAGAAATCACTGAAGTAGTGAACGATTTTCTTGATTATAAGACCAATCGTGAACACTTACAAGGTGTAGCTGGCGGTGGTAATCTCAACTTTGCTGAATTATTTGTCTATACAGCAAAAGACATAGCACGCGATTACAATGTTCCAATGCTTTTTGCTTTTGAATTTAGCGGTACGAATGAAGATGTAGAATCCTTTAAGAAAGTAGTGAGTGAACTTGAGTCTAAAAGAAATTAAAGATGTCAGCTATTTTAAGCTGAATAACGAGATCAATCGTCCTGTAGATGGGCAAATCCCTTTACATAAGGATAAAGAAGCTTTGGAAGCCTTTTTCAAAGAAAATGTTCTTCCGAACACAAGAACCTTCAATACTATAGAAGAAAAAATCAATTATTTAATTGAAAATGATTACTTAGAAACAGCATTTATTGAAAAATATTCTATGGCCTTTATTGAAAAATTATACACATTTCTTGATGAACAACAGTTTGAATTCAAATCATTTATGGCTGCTTACAAGTTTTATTCACAATATGCCCTTAAAAATAATGCAGGAACAGAATACTTAGAGAGTTATGAAGACCGTGTAGCTTTCAACGCGTTATACTTTGCTGATGGCAATGAGGAATTAGCCTTAGTTCTAGCTGACGAAATGATCCATCAACGTTACCAACCAGCAACGCCTTCTTTCTTAAACGCTGGGCGTAAACGTCGTGGTGAGCTTGTTTCTTGTTTCTTGATCCAAGTGACAGATGATATGAACAGCATTGGCCGTTCAATCAACTCAGCCTTACAATTATCACGTATTGGTGGCGGTGTGGGAATCACACTAGCGAACTTGCGTGAAGCAGGCGCTCCGATCAAAGGCTACGAAGGAGCTGCCAGCGGTGTGGTTCCTGTTATGAAATTGTTCGAAGATAGCTTTAGCTATTCTAATCAATTAGGTCAACGTCAAGGTGCTGGAGTTGTTTACCTAAACGTTTTCCATCCAGATATCGAAATGTTCCTTTCAACGAAAAAAGAAAATGCGGATGAAAAAGTTCGTGTGAAGACTCTTTCTTTAGGTGTTGTGGTTCCTGATAAATTTTATGAACTAGCTCGTAACAACGAAGACATGTATCTATTTAGCCCATATAGTGTTGAACGTGAATACGGTGTACCGTTCTCTTATGTTGATATTACAAAAGAATACGATAATCTAGTAGCTAATCCTAAGATTCGTAAACGTAAAATCAAAGCCCGTGATCTAGAAAATGAAATTTCTAAATTACAACAAGAATCTGGTTACCCATATATCATCAACATTGATACAGCCAACAGAAGCAATCCAGCTTATGGCAAAATCATCATGAGTAACTTATGTTCAGAAATCTTACAAGTTCAAACACCATCTGTTTTAAATGGTAAACAAGAATATGAAACACTTGGTACAGATATCAGCTGTAATTTAGGTTCAACTAATATCGTTAACTTGATGGACAGCCCAGACTTTGGTAAATCGGTTCGTGCCATGACTCGTGCCTTAACATTTGTAACAGATGCTTCTGATATCGATGTCGTGCCTTCTATTCAAAACGGAAACAAACTAAGTCACACAATTGGACTTGGTGCAATGGGTCTCCATACGTTCTTTGCCAAAAATCATATGGAATATGGTTCAAAAGATTCACTAGATTTTACTAATGTGTACTTTACTTTATTAAATTACTGGACATTAGTTGAAAGTAATAATATCGCTAAACAATACAATGAAACCTTCCATAATTTCGATAAATCCGATTATGCTAATGGTTCATACTTTGATAAATATATCAAAGGAGATTTTACTCCACAATCAGATAAAGTCAAAGAAATCTTTAAAGATATCTTTGTCCCCAGTCCTGAAGACTGGGCGGATTTACGTGATGCAGTGAAAAAAGACGGTTTATATCACCAAAATCGGTTAGCGGTAGCACCTAATGGTTCTATCTCGTATATCAACGATACAAGTGCTAGTATCCACCCAATCACTCGTATGATCGAAGAACGTCAAGAAAAGAAAATCGGTAAAATTTACTACCCTGCTCCTTATCTAGCAAATGATACGATTCCTTATTACACATCAGCTTACGATATGGACATGCGTAAAGTTATCGACGTCTATGCAACAGCCCAACAACATGTGGATCAAGGAATGAGTTTAACCTTATTTATGCGTTCTGAAATTCCTGAAGGTTTATATGAATGGAAAGATTCACCAAAACAAACAACACGTGATCTGAATATTTTACGTCACTATGCTTTCCATAAAGGCGTTAAATCAATTTATTACGTAAGAACCTTTACAGATGATGCTGAAGAAATCGGTAGTAACCAATGTGAAAGCTGTGTGATCTAGAAAAGCGGAACAGGCTCGTTTAGCTCTTGAGCAAGTTAGGAAATTTTTTCAAAGATGCTCTTCGTCTTTGAAAAAATTTGTCTACTTGTCGATAGAGCTAGCCTGTGAAGCTGGATCAACAAAAAGCGGAGCGAACTCGTCAAGCTCTGACTGAAAAATAGGGGAAAAGGATCGTGACGCTCTCTGTCACTAGCCTTTTTCATCTTTTTTCCGAAGAGCTAGTTCGTGAAGCTGGATCAATGAAAAGCGAAACGAACTCGCCCAGCTCTGACTGAAAAATAGGAAAAAAGGATCGTGATGCTCTCTGTCACTAGCCTTTTTTATCTTTTTTCCAAAGAGCTAGTTCGTGAAGCTGGATCAACGAAACAAACAAGGCGCCCTCTGGTCGCCTTGTTCTATGATTTATTGTATTTTAACGTAATGGGAATGAGGAGGAAAATACATGGCAACATATTATGAAGCAATCAACTGGAACGCTATTGAAGATGTTATCGACAAGTCTACTTGGGAAAAACTAACTGAGCAATTTTGGTTAGATACTCGTATTCCTTTGTCTAACGATCTTGATGACTGGAGAACTCTTTCAGATCTTGAAAAAACCACTGTAGGGTATGTTTTTGGTGGTTTGACACTACTAGATACCGTTCAATCCGAAAGTGGAATGGAACAGCTGAGAAATGATGTCCGCACACCACATGAAGAAGCTGTCTTAAACAATATCCAATTTATGGAATCTGTTCATGCTAAAAGTTATTCATCTATTTTTAGTACGTTAAACACTAAAAAAGAAATCGATGAAATTTTCGAATGGACAAATACAAATATTTACTTACAAACAAAAGCTGAAAAAATCAATGAAATCTATAAAAATGGAACACCATTAGAAAAGAAAGTTGCCAGTGTATTTTTAGAAACATTCTTATTCTATTCTGGTTTCTACACTCCTCTTTACTACTTAGGAAATAATAAATTGGCAAACGTTGCCGAAATCATCAAATTGATCATTCGTGATGAATCTGTTCACGGAACATATATTGGTTATAAATTCCAATTAGGGTTCAACGAACTGACCGAAGCAGAACAAAATGATATGAAAGACTGGATGTACAATCTTCTTTATGAACTATACGAAAATGAAGAACGTTATACAGAACAGTTATATGATGAGCTAGGATGGACTGAGGAAGTGAAAACCTTCTTACGTTACAATGCTAATAAAGCCTTGATGAACCTTGGTATGGACCCATTATTTGCAGATACAGCGAATGATGTTAACCCAATCGTTATGAACGGTATCTCTACTGGTACAAGCAATCACGATTTCTTCTCACAAGTCGGCAATGGTTACCTACTAGGAACTGTTGAAGCAATGAAAGATGACGATTATTTGATCGGTATGGATTAATCAAAAAAATAAGACTAAGATTAACCTCACGTGGTTGTATCTTAGTCTTATTTTTTACATATCCTTTCATCGAAAAAAGTACTTCAAATAACTCGATCGTCTATGACATTTTTCGTACTGCCCTTTTTAATCTTATATTTTGCTAATATTTATAACTAATGTCTTGATCACCGCATAAACAGGGATACATATCAGCATACCGATGATACCTCCTACACTACCGGCCGCAATCAATACTAAGATAATCGTCAATGGATGAATATTCAACGATTTCCCCATTAAAAGTGGCTTGATCAAATTACCATCCAATTGCTGAATCACTAAAATCGATACTGCCATGTACAGCGCTTGCCAAGGCGAAATAAATAGACCGACCAAAATCGCTGGCACCGCCCCAATAAATGGGCCGACATAAGGAATAATATTCGTTAAACCACAAAAAACAGCTAACAACAACGCATAAGGTTGCTTAAATATCGTCATCGCAATAAAACTTAAAATTCCAATGATCAGTGCGTCTAAAACTGTACTGCTGATATAAGCTGATAAGGTCTGATTCAACTCTCTGACCGTTTGACGTAACTCACTGCGAATACTTTTTGGAAAAAAGTGCGACAGTGCATCCAAAAACTTATGCCCATCTTTAAACATGAAAAACAAAATAAAGGGCACAGTGAAAAGCAAAATGAAGAATCTCATTAATAGCCCAACAATTTTAGAAAGACTGCTTGTTACCCCTACAATAGCAAAATTCAAAATATTACTAATCGTAATGTTCGCTTTATCCAATTGTTCTTGAATATCAAAGCCTTTAAACGCATCTAAATCGCCTAAATCTTTCAACCATTGATTCATTTCTTCTGCATAACTTGGAAGGGATTGACTTAATTCCAAAGATTGATTGACCAATTGCGGAACCACATTCATGACGACCAATGCAACTAGAACAACCAAGATCGCAAAAGAAAGCATAAACCCTCCAATTCTAGGAAGCCCTCGTTTCTCTAAAAAAACGACGATCGGATCAAACATATAATATAAAAATCCCGCAATCAATAACGGCATAAAGACCGCCGATACCATTCCTAAAATGGGACTAAAGACATTGGGCATCTTTAATAAAAAGAAAACCCCAATAATCGTCAGTACAATTTCTACTGTCCAAAATAATAACTTTGATTGTTTAAATAAAGACCCCATACAAAACCTCCAATACATAGTAATTTCATTCTATCATTCTTTTTAAGTATAAAAAGTTTTTTTTCACTTTAAACTGTTATCTTATCAAAAAATTTCTCTCTAATACTCATAACTTTTTCATGCTATACTTACGTTGTATAATTATTTGACCAAATCAATTACTTCAAGAGGTGTCTTATGACTATTTTAATTTATAAATTATTGCTAGGATTTATTGGCGGTAGCTTGACTGGCATGCTTTCATATATCATGGAGTTACTGACAAAGTCAGGTGTTATAGCTGTAGTTATTATCGCTATGTTCGTTTGTGGATTTGGTTCATGGCAAACTTGGGGCTTACTGATTTTATTTTTTGGTAGTTCTGCGTGCATTCATTTAGCAAAAAAGATACTCAAAGTATCTAATATTGAATCTATTACTGAAAAAAAACATACAAGAGACGCTTGGCAAGTATTTGCTAACAGTTTTCCAGCAGTTATTTCATTAGTTCTTTTCTACTATACAAAAAATCAATTATTTATGGTTGGTTATGTTAGTGGTATCGCAGGAGCAACAGCTGATACCTGGGGCTCAGAAATCGGTATGTTAAGTAACAAACTCCCACGCTCGATTGTTTCATTTAAATCAGTTGAAGCTGGTCTTTCTGGTGGTGTTTCTGTTCTTGGCAGCCTTGCTTCTTTCTTTGGTAGTTTGTTGATTTCAATCACCGTTTGGCTTCTTTATGGTTGGCATCACCTTTACCAATACCCCTTAAGTTTACTAATCATGGTACCGCTTATTTGCGGTCTTATTAACTCTCTTGTGGATAGCTTATTAGGCGCAACACTTCAAGTGAAGTATCGTTGTCTTATCTGTGGACAACTGACTGAACAAAAACAACACCATCTTCAACAAACGAAACAGATCAGTGGTATTTCCTGGCTATCAAATGATTGGGTTAATTTTCTTAGTGGTAGCTTAACAGTCTTGTTAAGCTGGAGCATACTTTTTTCATGTAAATAGTAATAATATAAAAAGAAGGTTCACTTGAACATTTTCAAGGACCTTCTTTTTTATGTTTTTCAACGCAACTCAGATACTGACTAAACGCAATTTCGTTATATTTTTATAGATCGACAGATCCTCTATAACCTCTGCATAGGTCATGCCTTTTGGTAAATCGATCGTATAAATATTTGTGTAAATCTGCGTATCATCAACCAATACCACATTAAAGTTAACATCTTCTATTTCGATTTTATGTTCTTCAAAATATTGATTGATAAATTCTTTTGTTTCCTGCTTGTGGATATAACGAATTTCTAATTTTTTCGTTGTCGGAACATGAATTACTTTTCTAACTAATGTCAATGCAATGAAAACACCCACAAAACTAGTAATCGCAATAGCATAGTAGCCCATACCGATCGCAATACCTAATCCTGCTACTGCCCAAAGAGAAGCAGCTGTGGTTAAACCTGTCACCGACTGTTTGGTAACAATGATCGTTCCAGCGCCTAAGAACCCAATTCCACTCACTACTTGAGCAATTAGACGTGCTTGATCCGAACGAATCACACCAGTAAACTCTGGATGATTGATTGCATCTTGCAAAGCAGTCGCTGCAATTTCAACTTGAATCAAGGCAATAATTGTTGCACCCATACAAACTAAAATGTGTGTCCGCATACCAGCTGGTCGATTTTTGTATTGGCGTTCAAATCCAATCACACCACCAATCAGCATAGCCAAACATAGTCGTATAATAATCTCAGGAACTGTTAAACTTATATCCATCATACTCATTCCTCCTACTGCTCTTCTATTTCATTATAGCACTAATTCAGATTAAGAGAATGACGTCCCTTTCGACAAAAAAAACTGTGCCCAGGAGCTAACTATTTACGTTAAATCCCGGCACAGCTCTATGAATCTTATAATTTGCTTGCTGCGGCATCATCAATAATGACAACCACATCAGAATGATTTTGTAATGCACTTGCTGGTAGGTCAACAGAAACAGGACCATCGATCATGCCTTTGATTGCATCTGCTTTCGCTTCTCCATAAGCCATTAAAATCATTTTCTTCCCTTTCATGATTGAACCAATTCCCATAGAAACAGCTCTAGTTGGTACATCTTCCACTTTTTCAAAATTACGTTTATTCGCATTGATCGTAGATTCTGTTAATTCAACAACATGAGTTAAACTATCTAAAGGTGTTCCTGGTTCATTAAAACCAATATGTCCATTTTGGCCAATACCTAAGATTTGGATATCGATTGGATTACTATCGATAATACTTTCATAGTGTTTGCATTCAGCAGCTAGATCTTCTGCTTTTCCGTTTGGTACGTAGGTGTTTTTAAATGGTTTTTTGTTAAATAGTTGATCATTCATGAAATAACGGTAACTTTGATCATCTTCTCCACCTAAACCAACGTATTCATCTAAGTTTACAGAAGTCATATCAGTAAAGTCTAAATCACTTGCAGTCATTTCTTTATATAAAGTTTCTGGCGTACTTCCTGTAGCAAGACCCAAAACTTTCGCACCATTGTTCATGCCTTCTTTGATCAGTCCAAATGCTTTTTTCCCGCCTTCTTCAGCGTTCGCTACTTTGATAATTTGCATTAAAAATTGCTCCCTTGTATTCAGATTTGGTATAGTCCAATTATAACACCGTATAAAAAAGATTTCTAGTCTAAAGTAGGTGGAAATTAAAAAAACTTCTATTCTGATTAAGAATAGAAGTTTTAGCTTTAGTAACCATCTCCTGAATAAGGAGTTTCTTCTGCTACGGCATTTGGATCAATATATCCAGATCCGCCACCATTAACGTCTGTCGTTGGATCTACATAACTAGTTGTACCATAAGCATTAGCATCATACCCACTATATGTGCCCGTTTCATCACCAGCAACATAATTACTATAGTTGGCATTATCAGTTGCCTGCATTTTTTCATTTTTAGCCATACCTAATTGAGCACGTAAATCAGTTTGGACTTCAAACAATTTCGTTGGGTCCAGTAACTGATAGTAAATGCCCCCGATTTCGGTACCTTCTCCATCTAATTGTAAAGAGTCGATGTCTTTAAAAGCAGGCATATATTTCTTTTGAATATCTACCATGTTATCCCAAGTCAAATCGGTTTTTACATTATCTTTTACCGCGTCCAAAATTTTTCTGTATTTCGCTACACCGTCTAAACTGATTACTTTGTTAACAATTTTTTCAACCACTTCTCGCTGACGACGTTGACGACCAATATCGCCTTCTGGATCTTCTTTACGCATACGAGCGTATGCTAAGCCAGTTTCTCCGTCCAATTTAACTTTACCAGCAGGAACAACGATACCATCTAATGTGAACTCACCAATTGTATTATCAACTTCAATACCGCCCACAGCATCAATTAGGTCTTTCATACCTTTCATATTGATCGATACATAATTATCAATTGGAATATCCAATAAATTTTCAACCGTATCAATCGCCATCTTAGCCCCACCAAAAGCATATGCATGATTCAATTTATCTTCGGTCCCATTACCAACAATTTCCGTCAAGATATCTCTATCCAAACTAATCATTGTTGATTTCTTTTCTTTCGGATTAATAGTAACTACCATTGTAGTATCTGAGCGACCTTGTTCCGTACGACCTAGATCCCCAGTATCGATTCCCATCAATAAAACAGAGAATGGCTCTTGAGCATCGATATTTACAGCTACATCTCTTTTTTTAGATGTTCGATCGATAGACTCGAAAACCCCTTTCACTGTATATGTTGCATCGGAGTACATTTTAATCCCATATGCACAAAAGCCAGCAACTGATATAAGAACCACTCCTAAAACAGTCAATATTACTTTTTTCCATAGATTCATAAGACACTTCCTCATTTTTTACAAGAATAATTCATGAAACCTATTTTCTCACAATTTGAATCACGCCGCAACTTTTTTGGGGAATTGGCATGATATCTTAATGTATTTGTAAAATAGTGGTGAAAAAATCAATTAATCACTAAAAATTCTCAAACATTATCTGTAGTATGATGCTTTGTTTAGTGAGCATGGATTTTTATTTCTCCTTTTTTACCAAAACTACTAGATCTTTCATAGCAACCTTCATTGAACCCAAATTTGCCATCAAATAAATGAAAAAAGAAATCAAATAAATCATAAAACTTAAACCAACATCAAAAAATAAGTTTCCAAAAATAAAGGTACACGTAAGAAGACTTTCTTGCAAATAACTACTTCGGAGATCTATTTTCAAATTCCTAGTTAATAATTGCTCAGCAAATATACATCTAAAGAATAAACTAAACATGATTGTTAATACTGTTAAAAGAAGGCTCTTAACAATAAATACAGAAATCACTGAACAAATTATTGCAGTTACTAATGCAAATATATTTGAAATTAGTATTTTTTTTTCTTCCCTAATAGTCTTTAAGAACGTATTAACTAATAGTGACATTCTTCCTTCATAAACAACAATCGGAAACAATACTCCCATAAATATAAGACTTTCATTATAAGCTGGTAACCATAGACTTAAAACTATTTTCATAGGATAGAAAAAAACTAGTATAGTAAAAGTTATAGGCACAAAAAGTTTTCTTAACTGTTTATATAGATTTGATAAATTGGAAGGTTCTGTTCTTCTTAATAATGGAAATATCACTACTCCAACAGCATTTATAAATGTCATGAACATATTAGAAATACTTAAAGTGAAAGATAACTTCCCAAACGTTTCGATATTCCATTGCTTTTCGACAAAAATCCTTGCACTTCCAATTATCAATAAATTAGCTAGATTGCTAATCATTAAGTTACTACCAACCTTAATATTATCGATAATTTCAGGAAATACTTTCCTAATTATCAACGGTTTTGCGTATAACATATCACGAAGACGATATCCTCCCCAAACTGTCATTATCAGCCTTGAAAAAATATCTATACAAATTAACACTTTAAAGTCTTTTCCACCAAAAAATAAATATATACTTAAAAACATCACATAAATATACCTGTCAGTGCGTGATAATTGAGCATATTCTTTAATTCTATTGGTAGACTGCATTATATAAAGTACAAAGTTTTTACAATTATTTATAACTAATAAAAATGCTATACAGTACCATATGAACGCTTTGTCACCAGGATAAAGAAAAAAGAAATTGTATCCTATAAATAAAAAAGACAATAGACTTTCAAAAATAAAAAAGTACCAAAACTGTGATCCAAGATCTCGTTTATCTAATTCATTATAATCTTTCCCTGCAATTTTCAAGTAAATACCATCAAGCCATCCAAAATGAAAAAAACCAATATAACTTGAATAAAAAATATAAAGTTGCCAGAAACTATATTCTTTAATCCCTAAAAATTTTGGTACAATTAGATTCAACATAATTGAAATACCCAATATAAGAAAATTAGCAGTTACAGTGTATCTGATATTATTAAATAGTTCTTTTGCTTTGTCATTCACTATATACTCCTTATAAAAATTCTTTCATAAAATCAATATAATAAATATCGTTATAAAAAGTTGGTTGGCTTTATATTTTAAAGCAAATATTGCTAGGAAACTTATTTCCCAATCTTAATCTTTGTAAGAAATAACGTTGATATATATATAAATATCAACATTTTTATACTATTAACAGAAAAAAATATTGAAAATAAACGCTCACTAATTGACATTAGAAATACACCTGAAACCATATATCCATAAATAATTAACGGTAAGTTCACTTGCTCTGATGACGGTCTTAGTTTTACTAAACTATAAAAAAATGAATAAAACCAGGAAGTCAGTACAGAGAATAAGACTAATCCAGACATACCAAAATCATAAATGTATGATCTAAATGCTGTGTAAACATTTCCAAGACTTAGTCCAGTTTGAGCATATCTAAACTCTTTATGAGATATATACACTAATTCTGGAATATTAAATGTCCCCCCTATAAACCTGTTAATTCTAAAAAACAATTCTTTTCCAAATATCTCTGAAGAAACTGGAGGTTCTTTTAGAAAAGAATCTAACAAGGGAATTGGACCACCAGCATACACTGTGAAATAGTACAATGGATCACTTGCAGATTTTTCACTCAATCCTCTACCGATAACACTTCTAAGTGATACAAACACCATGAATATAACAATTAGAAAAAGAGCTATTCTTATCAACTGTTTCGCACTAATCACATTTTTACCATATTTCTGATAGGTCAAAACAAAATAAAACACCAGGGCTGCCATCGCAAAATACAATACTTGTATTCTTGCTGCTGATAGAAAAGTTGTAATACAACAGATTATAAGAGGAATAAATAGAGTTTTCTTTACCTTAATCCCTTGAATCAACATATTGTTGATTATGACAAACAAATATACATATGATAGTGCAACTGTAAAATCATACATATGACCAGCTATCCCTGCCATACCTTCTCCATCACCTAAGACACCATAAGATGTCGCTTGCCTATAATGGTACATTATGGTAGACCAATCTTTACCGCTTCCAACACTTCTAGAAATTCTAAGTACTTCTTTTACATAATAGAAACCGCTAAATAATGAAAAAAGCACAGATAATAAATATTGAATTCTAGGTATTTCTATTATTTGATTTTGTTTGGTCTCTAACTGATCCCACTTAAAAACTTGTAAACTCGAAGTTGTTATGTAAGCTGTAATAACAAATAATAGTATCCCTACCACAATCACTACATATGTTGATAGACCAAGATTTATCTCCCATAATTTTATATTGTATAGAGCACATAATGTTGAAAAAAGAAATACTTCAGTTATTATCATTCCTGGGTGAATAAAGTCTCCTTTAAATAGCCATATGGAGATAAAAAATATAAATAATATAGTAATAAAAAGTAGTATTAAAGTCATAATTTACCTCTGTTCTTTCAAGTTACTTAATTCCACTTCTCTCCACCAACTAACTTATAAACAGAATACATGTATAATATCATACCAATATTTCCTCTTTTTATTAAAAATCTGAGTATTGAGTCTAAAGTAAATCTTTTCGCAAGAGAGGTGTCTGCAATTTTTAATGTCTCACTATTTATCATTTGTTTTATTACAGCCATTTTTTCTTTCTTAGTTAAATCACACTCTTTGTGAAGTAATTGATTTGAAATAATGATTTTTATATATTGAAGTTTATAATCATCTATATAATTCAACTCACATTCATCATCAATCTGTTTCCAGATTAATGATTCTGTCTTTGCCGTTTCCAATATAGACGATATTTTATTTAGATGATATTTTCTCGATGTGGAAGTTAAATCTCTTCTATAGTGAATATAATAACAGTTTGGATTTATAATGATATTTCCACAAACAGAAAAAAAATCATAAGAAAAATTAGCATCTTCACTTCCAAATTTCATAGATTCGTCAAAAATCAAATTATTTTCAACTATTACTTTCCTCTTATAGATTCCATTCCAAACATTCAGCAATAAATTATTTTTTTTAAAAAAGTGATAATAATCATATTTACTTTTATTTGTAAATAGTTCTTCTTTATAATTGAAGAAAATCGTTTCAGAACGCCTTAGTACATCCCCAGTCTTGCTTATATCAACTAATACTCTTCCAAACTTTACCGCATCGGCATTTTTTTTTTGTAATAACCTAACGTTATCAAGTAAAAAATTTCCATCTAATTCATCATCATTATCTAAAAAGCTAATATACTCTCCTTTTGAAAGAACAATCCCTTTATTTCTTGTTCCACAAATCCCTAAATTATATTCATTTTGGAAAAATTTAATTCGTGAGTCTTTACTTTCAAATTCTTTAGCAATACTTTGAGATAAGTCAGATGAACCATCATCTATTAACAATAATTCAAAATCATTATAGCTTTGAGCCAGCACAGACTCTATAGCTGCTTTTAAATAAAGTTTTGAGTTATAAATTGGCATAATCAAGCTAACTAACATATCTTCTCATCCTTATTATCAGAAATTTTTTCCAATATTTTTGTTGAAGAAATGCCTTTAGTATACGGTAAGAAACATACATCTACTCCATATTGTTCTAATTGCCTTTCTGTTTCAATCCATCTACTAGAACCTTTCCAGTCATCACCAATAAATACACAATCAAAGTTAAACTTTTTCCAAGCATCAACTTTATCCAAATTTTCCATTAGTTCAACTTGATTAACTACCTCTAAAGCATTGATTACTTCCATCCTATCATGAACATTAATTATTGGGAGTTTATTTTTATATAGTGAAACCAACTCATCACTATTAACCCCAACTATTAAGTAATCACATTTTTTTTTTGCTTCGGTCAATAAATTCAAATGACCCACATGAAACATATCGAATGTTCCCGCAGTAAACCCTATTTTATACATAATGAGACTCCTAATCTTTTATAATTTCAGTATTATGTTTATTTCTCATATCCTCCGATGGTAATTGCATATAATCGCCGTAAATCTGTTTTAAATAAGCATCATAATTTTTTGGTGCATTGAAATTTGTACCTTCAAATTCAAGGGAGATTCCTTCTCCATAAATTTTTTTCTTGTTAAATATACTATTAAACCTATATGCTCCATGAAAATTAAAATAGACTTCTGAGGAGTCATTTGAATACTTTCTTAAAGCATTTTCAAGGAGATCATATTGCTTATTCAGATCTAAATGTTTACCTATAGAAAATATCTTATTGAACTTTAACAAAGTCTTTTCATACCATGGTCTTGACTCTTTATTATCTTGAATGTTCTCAAAATTGGCAAAACCTACCATAACTTTGAGAAAAAGAAGTCTCATTTTATGAAACTTAGCCTTCAATAAAGAGTTAGGTAATCCATCCAAAGGAAAAATATCAATCCAAACAGGCTCTTCTCTTGCTATTTTCCAACTATTATTTTTTATTTTAACTGAGCAATCGACTAATCTTGAATTAGGTCTTCTTGATTCTAAAACAGACTTATAATGCCAAAATTGTTTATCACCTTGAAACTCTTCTGAAGCAATTCTTATAAATTTATCATAATCATTTCTTGGCATAGCTACATCTATATCATCATCCCACGGTATAAATCCCTTATGTCTAATAGCCCCTAAAAAAGTCCCACCACTAATATAATAAGTTAGCTGGTTTTTATCGCAAATATCTCTGAATAGAACTAATAACTCTAACTCCTTTAATTGTAAATCTCTAAGCTCCAACCTATTCTCACCTCATTCACCTAGTATATGCCATAAATTTTCATAAGAAGCAACGATACCTCCCCATGAATAATCCTGTCTAATAAATTCTTTATCTTCTAACTTTGAATAGCACTCTTTCAAGTAAGTACTGCTTTCCAACTGATTTACGAGCTTACTTAATTCAGAATCCTTCTTCCAATACAGCGCACTACTTCTACCAACTTCCCTATTGAAATTAACATCTAACAGAAGATTTAGTTTGGTTAATGATAAAGCCTCTAAAAGGGATGGATTTGTGCCCCCAACTTCATGTCCATGTATATATGCAAAGGCTTGCTCTCTAATATATTTTAATAGCTCTTGATTATAAACAGTTCCAACGAATTTTATTCGTGAATCTTTATCAAAATGTGTTTCTTCTTTTAACTTAGTATAAAATTTATTTTGTTCAACATTTGTAATAAATACAAGGTCTTTTTTACTCTGAGACTTCATAAACTCTTTGATCATTATTTCATAATTATTCTCGGGAACAAATCTTCCAACAACCAAATAATATTCATTTTTTTTCACATTTTTTTCTTCATACCATTCTGTAACAACATCAGAGTTAGCTTTTAGTAGTGATTTATTTAACTCAGTTCCGTAGGCAATATATGTAGTCTGAGGTCTGTATTTTTTATACTCATTGTTAATGTATTTCTCAATGTTCTTACTATCACATATCAGCAAATCAGCATGTTTAACCATCAGTTTTTCAGAACATTTCCAATATCTTCGAACGGGGTAACTCCATTTCGCTCTAAGCCATTCATGTCCATCTGGGTTAACACACAATTTTCCGCCTATTTTATTTATTATTTTCTTGTAGTAAGAAATAAATGGGCCTATACGACATGCTAAAACATAAAAAATTGGAGCATTATCTTTGTTTTTTTTAGCCAATTCTATTGAATAAGCTAATGCTTTTATATCATAATAAATCGCTTTGGCCGGTCCTATATTAGGAACCTGAATATTAAAACAATCTACTTGATTATATTCAAAATGATTTTGACCATTTCCATATAATTTCTCTCCATTATCCATACAAGCAATATGATATTGGATATTCTTATTTTCTTTGTATTCAGTGAGCTTTTCAACAAAAGTCTCAAACCCGCCATATTTTGCTGGTATTCCTTTAGATCCAACAATGTAGACATGTTGTACAAAATCACTCATCAATATGCTCCTTTAGATAAAAACATTACTTTAATAGTCTGAAAAATAATCTTCAAATCATTGAACAGTGACTGTTTTTCAATGTATTCTATGTCAAATTCCACCATATCCTCAAAATGAACATCATTACGTCCTCTAACCTGCCATAGCCCGGTACAACCCGGCTTTACACTCAAACGTAATAAATCCCGTTGACTATATTCATCAACTTCTCTTTGTAAAGGCGGTCTTGGTCCAACCAAAGTCATATCTCCTTTAAATACATTTAAAAGTTGTGGAAGTTCATCAATGCTAGTTTTTCTAATTTTCTTCCCTATTTTGGTTACTCTAGGATCTTCTTTCATTTTAAACATGGCGCCTTCAATTTCATTATGCTCAAGTAACTCATCCAATTGCTCTTCAGCATCTGTACACATTGAACGAAATTTATACATAGTAAACAAGGTCCCGTTTTTTCCGACTCTTTTTTGAGAAAAAACTACGGATCCTTTAGGGTCTTCCTTTTTTATTAAAATAGCAACTATAAGAAATACTGGACTCAAAAAAATTAGCCCTAGTAAACTACCTAAAATATCTAAAAATCTTTTCGATACACAAAAAGATAAAGATTGCTGTCCAAAATTTTCACCTAAACTTGAATCAACAACTTTATTTTTTGTTTTTATCAATTCTTTTTGTTGTGTATTCCTACCTATGTTTACAAACTTTCCCTCCAAATTTAACACTCCTTTTAAAACAAATTAGACAACACCAACAACCAAGTTATGCATTTTTTATACAACAACCACTATGTATTTTATGCATACCAACAACTATAATATATTAATTTTTTTGTTTCTAAAACAAACCAAATTTTTTTCTTTTGATCTCTTTAAATACAGGTATTTGTACATCATCTCCATTCAGGATGTCCTTAGCCATTTGCTGCATTGCATCAACATGTTTAGCACCCATGTCTTTAGCGATAGCTTCATACGCCTTTTTCATAAAAAAACCACGTTTTTCAACATTGTGTGCATCTGATGCCATCATATATACCATATTATGGGCGACCATTTGCTTTGCAGTTTTTTCGATTTTATTTCCAAAAACACCAACATAGCTTGGAGCTGTTAATTGAGTTAACACACCCATTTCTAAAAACGGTAGCAATGTATTAGGATTTTCAATAAACTTACTATTTCTTTCAGGATGAACAATGATTGGAATATGTCCTACTTTTAACATTTCAAAAAACAGCTTTTCCGCATAGGCTGGAATCTCATTTGTAGGGAACTCAATCAAAATATAACGGTTAGCTAGATCTGCAAATAAAATCTCATTGGCTTTAATTTGCTCTGGCAACTCTCCTCCGATACGTACTTCTTGACCTTCCAACAAGGTGAGTGGAATATTCCGATGATCAAACTCTTCTTGAAGAGCAGCTACACATGAAATGACTTTGTCAGCAGGATTATCGTATTTCCCATTATTATGATGAGGTGTACACAAAATATGTGTAATTCCTTGTTTAACAGCCATTCTCGCCATATCAAGTGAATCGTCGATCGTTTTAGCTCCATCATCAATTCCTGGCAATATATGGCAATGCAAATCAATCATTGGCTTTTTCCTCTCTCATCAATTATTATGAACCGTAGTAATAACCTTGGTCTTCTATGTTTTTTGAGCCATTGTATACTACACCAAGAATATTTGCATCCACTAATTCCAGTAGACTTTTGGCTTTTAATAATGAATCTCTCTTTGAGACATTTTCGCGAACCACTAAAATCGTCCCATCTGTTTTGGATGATACAATCTGTGCATCTGTTACAGCTACGACTGGAGGCATATCAAAAATAACCAAATCATATTGCTGTTTCAATTCTTGAATCAACTCTTTCATTCTTCTAGAATCTAACAGTTCTGAAGGATTGGGTGGTTTTGGTCCACTCGTCATCAAAAATAAATTATCTACCCCAGAATTCTGGACAACTTGATGCAAGACGGTTTCTCTGCTACCTAATAAAGTACTTAGCCCACGCGCATTATCTAGTGAGAATGTTTTCGCAACTGTAGGTTTACGCATATCTGCATCTACTAATAAGACTCGTTTACCTGAATTGGCAAAAACAATAGCCAGATTAGCAGAGGTTGTTGATTTCCCTTCACTTGGGCCAGACGAAGTAATTACTAAGGTTTTCAAATCTCTATCCACCATAGCATATTGGATATTCGTGCGAATCGTTCGATACTGTTCTGAAATTGGTGATGATTTATCAGCTAAAGTAATTAAACTCACTGCTTTTGTTTTCTGTTTTTTTTGAACTCTCACTATATTTGTCATACTACACTCCTTTAAACTCTGGGACGACTTCTACGGATTGGCGGAGTAGAAGTATCTGATTTACTATTTGGGTTTTCTGTGGTTCTAGGTATTTCTCTATTTATGGTTCTAGAATCACCAGCAAATTTTTCAATCGGTGATGGGGTACGAATTACTTTTGCATTCAATTCTTTAGCAGTCATATTAGGCACAACACCTAATATAGTAAAGCCAAGTTCTTCTTCCACAAAACTATCATCTTTGATCGTTTTATCGAATAGTTCTAAAATAAAAGCTAATGCAATACCAAACATAATACCAACGGCCAATCCAATCAATAAGTTCGTTTTATCATTTGGTGAAACTTGATTCATGTTTGCTATGGCTGCAGATATGATCGTAATCTTATCAACGTTTAGCATATCTTTTGCCTGTTCTTGGAAAACCAAAGCCGTTTGATTCGCTATATTTTGGGCCACAAGCGGATCCGTTACTTTAGAAACAATTGAGAACATCTGTGAGTTTTGCGATTGATTTACTGAGATACTTGCTTTTAAAGCTTCGACAGATAAATCATTATCTTGCTCCGCTTTCATTCGCTGCTGTACTTCAGTCATTACGGTGTCACTTTTGATCAAATCTTTATATGTGTTGATCATTTGCAAGTTTCCATTAATATCATTCACGTTGGTTGTTTCATTTTGCGGTAATCGTACGATTAATTGCGCCTGAGAGCTATATTTAGGTGTAATCACAAAATAGGTTAATATTCCAGCAACCCCTAACCCTAAGAACATACTAACAATAATCAAACCAATATGTTTTTTTAATACTCCGATTAATTCTTGTAAACTGATTGTCTCTTCCATTTTTTCCTCCAATTAACTACATATAAATAATTATAAATTCTAAATGAACCAACTACAAGGTCATATGTCAAGAATCGCTATCAATTATTTGCAGAATTCTCCAAATAATTGATAATTACATTTTAACCATTGTTATATTCTTCACTTTATTCACTTGGTAGAACTTCCTCTTGACCAGTCGTCGCTATCACACCAAGCGCTTGTTTTTCCAGGAGGCTATCAATTGTATCAATTTGATGCGATAATTCTTGCTTCAAGGTTTCATTTTTAATTAGCTCTAGCTGACTAATAGCGAGAAGGAAATTTTCCATCGTCGCACTGCTTGTCAATACACCATCCTGGCTCATTGCACTGATTGATTGTTTTAATTCAGTATATTGCTTCACCTGAGCTTCCATCTCATTTAAACAGGCGACCATTGCTTTATCCCAACCACTTTCATTTTTAGTTATTTCATTGTGAATCTGTGAAATAACTGCATTCGAGGCGGTTTCTTTAATAACAATGTCATCAGGACTACTTACTGACCAATCAACGGGGGCTTCCACTATGTGCTCCCCTATTTTTTTTTGTATGGCTCTTTTATATTCAATGTCTGCCATTTTAGTTGATAGTTCTTGTTCACCTTGAATTACTTCAACAAACTCATTGGAAAAATCCGTTTCTTTCAACCCGAAATCTACAGCTTCAGTTTTTAACGAACGAATATCTCTTTCAATATTTTTGACTATCTCCCCATCAATCGGTTCCATTAAAAAGTCTTCTTGGTCATCTTGATATAATTGTTGAATCTGTTTATCAATCCGTTTAACTTTTACAGTTTCATTCTTTATTGTTGACTTTGCATAGTCCACTTTTCGTTGATATTCTTGATCCATATTAGACCTTATTCCTAAAAAGCAAATACCAATAGAACCGATGATTACAATTATGTAAATAATTTTTTTTACCTTTTCTCTACCAAACCCTTCAAATTTTAACACTACTACACTCCTTTTAAGCATACCTAAATAACGAACTTTTTATATTTCGGACATACCAACCCTCTATATTTGTCGATTATTTATTTTATAGATTTTAAAAATACTTCGTAATCTGCTTGTTCCGTTGTCTCTTTTACGTTCACCTTTTCAAAGTGAGCTGTTGTGAGATCAGATAATATACCAGATAATTGATGTGTAATAGTTGCGTTTCCAATCAATTCCATCCAATAACCATCTGAATTTTCTTCATGTACCACCGTTTTTACCATGCCACCGGTATTTTTGACAGTAATAGTATCTCCAAATCCTCCTTCATACAGTAATACATACATTAAGCTGCTTGCACACATGGCGGTTCCACAAGCACTAGTAAAACCAACACCACGTTCAAAGGTTCGGACAAAAATATTATTTTCCCCTAAAACCTCTACAAAGCTTACATTGATGCCGTCAGAAAAAATCGGGTTATCTCCATTTACATAAGTTGCTATTCGTTCAAATTCATCTCCCATAAGCGTTTGATGATCTACAAAAGCAATTAAATGAGGATTAGGTACTGCTACCACGGAAAATTTTAGATCGCTGGATAATTCTGAAATCACTTCATTGATGATCGTATTATTTTTAGTTCTCATGGGAATTGCTTCAGCTTCAAAACGAACAGGTGAAATTTCGACTTGATAGGTCGCTATTTTTTCCGCCAGATTTGGTGCTTGGCGTACTTTAAGATCTGCAAACATTGTTTCCACAGTAAAGGATTCTCGCTCATATTTCTCAGCTAAATACCTAGCTACAGTCCGTAAGCCGTTCCCACACATGCTTGCTTCACTTCCGTCACTATTGATTACACGCATCTTAGCGAGTGACTCGCCACCGATTACATCTTCCACAAGTAACAATCCATCTGCTCCATTAAGCAAGCCTGTTTGTCTATCACATAAACTCATCCGCAATTCGTCGATTTCTTGATCAGTAAAGGGGCGTTCTAATTGCGTTTCATCTATTAAAAAGAAATCATTTTCAGACCCATGAACTTTCTGCATCGATATATCCATACTAAAACTCCTTCACTTTCTTCTATCATAATTTTTATTATTCCTAACTATTAGTATGCCACAAACAAAAAGAGGAAAACAGTGTATTTTACTGTTTTCCTCAAAAAGTTTCTAAAAATTATATTTTTTAAGCTTATTTTGCTGCTGCGTAGCGTTTGTTAACTTCATCCCAATTAACAAGATCCCAGAATGCATTGATATAATCTGGACGTACGTTTTTATAATTTAGATAGTAAGCATGTTCCCAAACATCTAAACCTAAAACGGGTGTTTTACCATCCATTAACGGTGAATCTTGGTTTGGAGTTGAAGTAACTTCTAATTTGCCGTTATTTAACACTAACCAAGCCCAACCTGAACCAAAGCGGCCTGTTGCAGCTGTTTTAAATTCTTCTTTTAATTTATCGAAACTGCCAAAAGCGGCGTCGATTGCTTCTTTGATTTCGCCGGTTGGTGCGCCACCAGCGTTTGGTGCCATGATTTCCCAGAAGAATGAATGGTTAGCATGTCCGCCACCGTTATTACGCACTGCTGTACGAATATCTTCAGGGATACTATCCATATCTGCGATCAACGCTTCTACTGATTTAGTTCCTAGTTCAGGATGTTTGTCGATTGCTGCATTTAAGTTCGTCACATAAGTGTTGTGGTGTTTGTCATGGTGTAAATGCATTGTTTCTACATCAATATGAGGTTCCAATGCATCATAAGCATAAGGTAAATCTGGTAAAGTGTAAGTCATAAAAAAATCCCTCCATAATTAAGTATATATTTTCATACATTTATAGCATAACAGATTTTATGGCAACCTTCAAAGTAATTGCTTACAATAATCGAGTAAACTTGTTTTTCCTTGGTAACTCCTTTAAAATGACGTGTATACTTAATTTGAAGTCAGGAGAAAAATTATGAACTCATTTACTCTATTTAAACGCTCATTATTTCAAATAACAGAGCTCAATCAAGCAAAAAAAATGCCCTTTTGGAAAGTTATTTTATATGTTGTTTTCCTAAGTATCATTCTTGCTCTGCCAATCACAAAACAAATTTTCTCTATTATGCAAGACATAAAAAATGATGGACAAAAAATCGCTGCAAAACTACCTGAATTTGAAATTACAAACGGCAAGTTGCACGCAGCAAGTAATGCTGAAGGTTTCATTTACCAAACAAATTCAATCATTTTTACTTTTGATCCAGATGGAAAGCGTACGCTTAGTGACGTTACAGCTGATTCGGTTGGCAATGCAGTGAGTTTAGGGTTTTTACAAGATGAATTTGTCATCGCTTTACCAAACTCAGGTGCTGCTGATTCATTATTAGGCGCTAATCAATTTGAAGTTCCTTACGCTAAAGGAGCATTAGATGGTTTAAATAGTCAAGATTTAAAACAGGGTTTGGATGAAGCTAGTGTCCCTTTTTGGATAAAGCTAATCGTTTTTGTTTTCACTTTATATCCAACTTTCATCAACCTGATCATTAATTTACTTATGATCACTATTGGAGCAAATCTTTATAGCAAGATTCGCCTGTACAAATTACGCTTTATAGATTGCTTGAAAATCACGACTTATAGCGCAACATTGCCTGTAATAGTTAGTAGTGTTCTTCATTTTATCAACCAATCCTTTGATGATAGTTTTTTGATTGTTTTCGCTTCTTTATTGATTTTCTTTTTTGCTCTTCGAAACGAAGAGCGACAAATACCTCCTTTAGCTTAGCGCTCAAGCAGAGGTATTCAACCGAAACTTAAGCATTTCTTACATTCTCACACTTAGAATTATGTGATAAGATAGATCATGAATTATGCTCAAGTCCAAAGTACGACCTAAAATAAATAAAACAGTCATTAAGGAGAGAAGTAATTATGGGAGAATTGACCCATCGCAAAAATACGCGCCAAGTGAAGCTTGGCGATTTAACTATTGGTGGAAGTGATGAATTATTTATTCAAAGCATGTGTACGACAAAAACACATGACGTTGAAGGAACTGTCGCTCAAATCAAACGCTTGGAAGAAGCCGGCTGTCAGATCGTTCGTGTAGCCGTTCCGGATGAAGCTGCCGCTGATGCGTTAGGTGCAATCAAAAAGCAGATTTCGATTCCTTTGGTTGCTGATATTCATTTTGACTATCGTTTAGCATTAAAAGCAATTGACCAAGGTGTTGATAAAATTCGGATCAACCCAGGAAACATCGGACGCAAGGATCGTGTAGAAAAAGTTGTTACAGCATGTAAAGCCAAAAGTATCCCTATTAGAATCGGTGTCAACGCTGGCTCATTGGAAAAGAAATTTTTGCAACAATATGGTTATCCGACGGCGGAAGCTATGGTTGCCAGTGCTGTGGAACATATTAAAATCCTTGAAGATCTGGAATTTTATGATATTATCGTCTCACTAAAAGCCAGTGATGTTAATTTAGCGATTGACGCCTATACTTTAGCTTCTCAAACATTTGATTATCCACTACACTTAGGGATCACTGAAGCAGGAACAAAGTTCTCTGGTGGAATGAAATCTGCTGCTGGACTTGGCGCACTACTTTCCCGTGGCATCGGCAACACTTGTCGTGTATCTTTGTCTGCTGATCCTGTAGAAGAAATAAAAGTGGCAAAAGAGGTGCTAAAGGCTTTCGGTTTAGCCAGTAATGCAGCAACCTTAATTTCTTGCCCAACATGTGGACGAATTGAGATTGATTTAATTCCAATTGCGAACGAGATTGAAGAGTATATCGAAAAAATCAAAGCACCCATCAAAGTGGCCGTTTTAGGTTGTGCTGTTAACGGACCTGGCGAGGCTCGCGAAGCGGATATTGGCATTGCTGGCGGAAACGGAAAAGGCATGCTTTTCAAAAAAGGGAAGATCATTCGAACAGTTCCTGAAGAAATCATGGTAGATGAATTAAAAAAAGAAGTTGATATCCTAGCTGCTGCATATGCTCGGGGAGAAAAAATATAATTAGTCATGACATAAAAAAGATTGAAACGGTTATAGTTCAATCTTTTTTTGTTTGAAGTAATTTTTGTTACAATAGATTAGCGAGGAGGAATCAACATGGGACAACCAATAATCTATCTTTATGAACAACTAAAAGAAGAACACGTGGAAACGATCAGGCAGAATGCTTCTGATTACACCATTATTGATGCCAAAAGAGAATCACCGCAACTGGTTGAAGATGATATTGAAATCATGCTAGGCTGGGATAAAGAATTGGGCTCTCGGGTGTTAGCATCAGAGACAAGTCGTTTAAAATGGGTACAATCAATTTCAGCTGGTGTAGACACTTATGATCTAAATCGTTTTGCCGAAAAAAATATTTTATTATCTAATGCTAGTGGTATCCATAGCGTTTCAATTTCAGAACACGTTTTAGGTGTGTTACTTGCTGAGTTCCGTGGTATCCGTACCAGCATCGGTAATCAATCTAAAAAAAGTTGGACAAGGCAAAACATTTCTTATAAACAACTCTCTACACAAAAAATGCTCATCGTCGGAACTGGACATATTGGCCAACAACTTGCGGCTTTTGCACAAGGTCTGGGGATACAAACTTATGGAATCAATACTTCTGGTCATGTAACAGATGGCTTTATCGAGTGTTACTCCCATAAAAATATGAGCCGAATCATTAACGAGATGGACATTGTTGTGAATATTCTACCTTTAACTGACGAAACTTATCACTTATATAACGAGCAGATGTTTCTTGCAATGAAGCGTGGAACAGTCTTTGTCAATGTTGGACGTGGTCCTTCCGTTAATACAAACGACTTGATCCATGCATTAGTTACGGAACAGCTCAGTTTTGCAGCACTAGACGTTTTTGAAGAGGAGCCGTTACCTGAAAGCAGCCCATTATGGACTATGGAAAACGTATTGATTACTCCTCACATTTCAGGTTTAACACCTGATTTTAAAGCTAAATTATTAAGCATTTTTGTTCAAAATCTTAAACACTATCTAAAAGATGGCACTTTAGCCAAAAATGCCGTAGCGTTAAACCAAGGATACTGAACTTAAAATAAAAGATGGGTGTGGGACAAAAGTAGAAAAACACTTTTGTTACACACCCTAAATGCGAATAAACGGTGGGAGCAGAAGCAACCCCTTCGGAAATAAGCTGAAATCCACAAAAATTTGAAGAGCAATTTCCGTGAATTCCTTCTTATTTCTTGGGGTTAAACACTCCTGTCCCAACCTCATCTTATTTATTGTTGTTGATCTTTTTCCGTTTCCTTTACAAGATAAATCGGACGTTTTTTCGTTTCCAAGAAAATTTTGCCAATATATTTCCCAATAATCCCTAGGCAAAGTAACTGTAATCCACCAACAAACAAAATAATACAAACCATTGATGGCCATCCACTGGTTGGGTCCCCTTTGATGATTGTTCTAAAGAAGATGATAAACATCGCAATAACTGAACCCATACACGAAAAAGCACCTACGTAAGAGGCTAAATTTAACGGTGCCTCTGAAAAATTGACAATCCCATCAATCGAATAACTTAGCAAGCTCCAAAAAGACCACGAGGTTGCTCCAGCCACTCGTTCGCGATTCTCGTAAGAAAGATATTCTGTATTAAAACCAACCCAGCTAAAAATTCCTTTTGAAAACCGATTATACTCAGTCAATTCTAAAATTGCATCTACCATTTGACGCGTCATTAGACGAAAATCTCTAGCCCCGTCAACCATCTCCGTTTCGCCAATCTTATTGACTAATCGATAAAACATCTTAGCAAAAAAGCTGCGAATCGCCGGCTCCCCGTCTCGATCACCGCGTCTTGTACCAATGCAGTCTAATTCCTTATTTGCCTCTAGCATCTGGATCATTTTGGGTAATAATTCAGGAGGATCTTGCAAGTCCACATCCATAACCGTGACTAGGTTGCCCTTGGCCTCCTTTAACCCTGCATACAACCCAGCCTCTTTTCCAAAATTTCTTGAAAAAGAAAGATAACGAACTTTTTCAGGATGCTCTTTGTATAATTTTCTCAATGTATTTAATGTTTGGTCTTTCGACCCATCGTTAATAAATATGTATTCTATCTCATGTTGAATTTGTGAATTTACTTTTTCCACTTCATCAAAAAACAATGGAATTGACTCCTCTTCGTTATAACAAGGAACGATAATCGATAACATGAATTTTCCTCCAAAAAATATTCTTTGTTGATTATAACATACATCTATGACAGATTAATAAAAAAAATGTGCATAAATCGATTCATTCTAATTAACCATCTTTCTTAAAAAGATAGCTGCAAAAAAACAAAATTTACGAGTATAAATAACACATATTTTTTAATTATACAAAATAAAAACAAACAAAAACCTTATAATATAAAGCATAAAAAGATTGATATTAAATATTAATGTAACTTTAAATAATTGTTACATTTTTGATTTTTGTTTAATTTCTAATTGTAATTAACAGTTTAAATGGTTATTATATAGAGAGTAAATATTTTTCCACCCAAAATATATCTTTTTTTTGTGAACTATATAACTTTTAATAATTTATTACTCAAAGGAGACTACATATGCTAGAAGACATTTTGTTAGATGATGTTGCGCAGCGCAAGATCAGTGTTTTTAATCAATTATTAGTTACTGCAGATGGTACATACAGTGTTCATTATTTTGAACAATTCACAGATTTTTCCTACGCTCGTTTAAATTCTTTATTTACTGAAATCCATAATGATCTTATGGAAAAGCAAGGGCTGGAGTTACTAACCGATCAAGGAAAAGTACATATTGATCTATCAAAATTACGAGATATTCCATATTCACAGTTTTTATTTCGTAAAAGTTTACCTTACCGATTTTTACTTGCAACTATTTTAGAAAAAAGTTACACAATCGAACACTTTTGTAGAGATCACTTCATTAGTCGTGCTTCTATTATTCGCAGGCTTCAACCATTGATCAATTATTTGAAAGATTTTGACATACAATTAAATTGCTCAAAGCTTCAGATGACTGGAAAAGAAAACTTGATCCGAATTGTTTATTTGAATTTTTTTTGGATCGCCTCTTATGGGGAAGATCTCTTTTTAGCACTTGATGAAACCAAAAGAGGCTTTGATTTATTTGACCCTGAAGATCATCAATGGATGACCTATGCAGAACCTAGAGAATGGTACTTATTAACGACCATTTCTCAATTACGAATTCAAAAAAAGCATTTCATTATTGAACCTCCATTTAAACAACTAGTCTTCCCAAAAACAAGTAAGTCCTTTATAAAAAAACTGGAGAATTTAAACGTTCCTCAACATTTTATCGAACGAGAAACGACATTTCTTTCATTTATGATGTTTTATTGGAATATTTATTTTTATGCGGATGACCCTAGAATCAGCTATGTAAAAGAGTATATGAATAGTGAACAGCAACCTCTAGGTAGTTTGATCGAACGTTTTGAAGTTTTTTATCAGCCTTTATTTTCAGAGAGAAAACTTTCTACTCATGAAAAAGAATTGTTGAATATTAATATTTTTACAACGTGTCTCAATCATTCTGTCTTAAAAGACTCACTACCACTATCTATCAACTTTATGGAAACATATATCAAAGAGCAGAATCCTTTATATACTCCTCTTGCAACAAAAGTTAGAGAGTTTTTAAAAGAGATTATTTTGCTTCCAGAGTTTGCCTGGATAAGTAATTGTATAGAAGATTTAGTCTATATTTGTTCATTTTTATTGTTACCTTATTATGAACGGAGTAATCCGAAATATCATTTGACTGTTGGAATCATTCTGTCACCCAATGCTATTTTTCTACAATCTCTTTATGATTTTTTAGAACAGATTTCTTTTATTTCTGTCTCATTTGTTTCTTCGACTTCAGATGAAAAATACGATTTTTACATAGCAGCGTCGAAGCTTTTATTACCTGATAAAATAAAACAAAATGGTAACTTCCAAATCATCCCATTGTCTCCTGCATTAGATTATCAAGTCGGACTTATTGACACTTTGCATCAAAGATATACAGAAAAAACTACTACTTTAGCTGGTTGATAAGCAGAAGCAGTCATTACACTTTGTTTCGATCTCCTTAACTTCTACGCATGAAACATGTCAGGGTATAGGCTTCAAAAATAAGCCAGCATTCACAAAAGTTTGAAGAACATTTTTTGTGAATGCCGGCTTATTTATCGGAACTAAATGCTTCTATCCTAACCTTTTTACTCTAGACGATCTATTGTTTTAAATCCTCTTTATTTTCAGCAAATTTATATTTGGGTTCGTCTTTCTCTTCATCATAATCTACTAATAAATCATACCCTTTAAAAAACCAATCATCTGTCTCTTCGATAAAGTAAGTGATCCCATCGATCTCCTCTTTGACTAATGGCTGATCTGGTGCTTCTACAGACATCGCTATTGAAAAACCTTCATGAACGTCTGTTTTACCGTAAATTTTACCATAAAAGCGAATACCACTATCTGAAGTAACACCAACTTCCTCTTTAAACCATTGTTGTGCACGCGGTGTAATCGTTAATTTCATTGTTACTTTCCTCCTAACGTAAAAGCATAGCAAGTTCATCTAGTCTCTAAAAAAAGATAAAAATCATCGTTTATTTTCAGTTGCGACTGTCCTGCATACCACACTTGTCATTTTAGCATAGAGTCTGCTATTCAGAGAATAAAGTGCTTGAGCTTACTCATTCATTTTTTCATCCAATAGGTCGACATCATCTGTTTCACCAACAACTAACAAATTATCATTTTCTCTGACCATCTCTTCTGCTGCTGGAGAGGCAATTACTTCGGATTTTGAACGTCTAATCGCTACAACCGTCAAACCAAATCGCTGGCGAAAATTTAAATCTCCCAAGGTTTTGCCATAAAATTTTGGATTCGATACACGAACTTCTGCTAATGATACTTCATTTGATAATTCGATATAATCTAAAATATTTCTGGACACTAATTTATGTGCAACTCTGATCCCCATATCCCGTTCAGGGTGGACCACTAAATCAGCGCCTATTTTTTCTAATACTCTCGCGTGGTATTCATTAACAGCTTTCGCTAAAACATTTGGTACACCCATTTCTTTAACCATCAACGTTACCAAAATACTTGCTTGGATGTCCTCACCAATCGCTACAACAACATGATCAAAATTACGAATTCCTAAAGATCGCAAAGTTGCTTCATCTTGTGCATTCGCCACGACTGCATGCGTTGCGATATTCATATATTCATTGACTCGATCTTCATTACTATCAATAGCTAAAACTTCTTGACCTGACTCGATCAACGTTTGACAAATACTGCCACCAAATCTTCCTAGACCAATAATTGCAAAATTTTGCTTCATTTTTACTTCTCCTAGCGTTGAATTAAATTTAAGTTAAGTATAACAAACCGATAAACAATTGAACAGAAACAGACTAGTTTTCTACTGAAGTAATTAACCACATGTTCATATAAAAAAAGGTGAACAAGACAAACGTGTACAGTTTATCTCATCCACAAGGATCATTTTTCTATTTTGCTAATCCATGCTGAAACGCATAAATAGCCGCCTGTGTGCGGTCTTCAACATCTAGTTTGGCTAGAATATTCGACACATGGGTCTTAACTGTTTTTAACGTAATAAACAATTCATCTGCGATTTCTTGATTACTACGCCCTTTAGCGATCAACATCAATATCTCATGTTCACGATTTGTCAAATCTTCATGTAAAACAGGTTCTTGTTTTTTAGTCAAGCGTTCCATCATTTTTGTTGTGACTTCAGGTTCTAAAACACGTTCTCCTCTAGCAATTGCTCGAATGGCATTGGCAATTTCATGTGCAGTTGAAGTCTTCAATAAGTAGCCTGCAGCGCCAGCTTCAATTGCCGGATAAACTTTTTCATCGTCAATAAAGCTTGTCACAATGATGATACGGGCTTGTGGCCAGTCTTTTAAAATAGCTTTGGTCGACTCTATTCCATCCATGACATCCATGACGAGATCCATTAAAATCACATCTGGTCGAAGTTCTAACGCTTTTTCATAACCAATTTGACCATTTTCAGCTTCCCCAACTACTTCAATATCTTCTTGAATCGATAAATAAGAGGATACGCCTAATCGTACCATTTCATGGTCATCCACTAACATTACTTTGATCACTTGTTATGTCCTCCTTTATTACAGGTACTTTGATTTCAACACTTGTTCCTTGTCCTTTAAAACTAATGATCTTAACGATACCGCCCATACCAGCTACTCGCTCACGAATATTTTTCAAGCCGTAACTTCCGGCTTTATTATCTTGTTCATTCATATCAAACCCAACACCATCATCTACTAAACGTAGTAAGACATTTTTGTCGACTTGATGAAGGTAGACTTCGAGTTCCTTCGCTTTAGCGTGGCGAAGCGTGTTGGACAACAGCTCTTGAACGATTCTAAATAAGTGATCTTCAATGCTATTATTCAAATGAACATCTTCAACATCCCAAGTTAGTTCGATTTTAATTTTTGTTTGCAGTTCTCTCAATAATTGCTCGATACCTTTACGCAAGCTTTTGCCTTCTAAGCTTACTGGACGTAAGTGAAGTAATAATGCACGCATCTCAGATTGCGAAGCATTGATGATATCTGTAACGGTGACTAATTGCTTGCGGAATAGCTCAGGTGTTTCACTACGCTGCGCTTGCTCATTTAAGGCAGACAACATCATCATCGCAGCAAATAGTTGCTGACTAACAGAATCATGCAGCTCCCTTGCCAATCGATGTCGTTCTGCTTCTAAAATTTCTTCCTTGGTCTCTCCATCCATTATTTGAGGACGGCTATTCAATAATTGCAGTTCCTTGGACATTTCTAATAATTTCGTTCTGATTTTCAAAATATCTTGGTCGACTTCACCAATATACTGATCATTACTAGCATGTGCTACACTTTTGGCAATTGCGGGACTTTCATAGCTACCTCTTGCCAACAATCTAAGTTTTTCTTCAATTCTACCATATTGTGCCTTTTGTACAATAGATACGAGTAAAAAGGTCGATAATCCAACCAAAAGTGAAATCAAAATCATGTGGAAAATCAAAGGAATGTAAAATACTTTCCTTTGAATTAATTCCAACATCCAGTTGTTCTGTTTGATCGAATGAAAATAAGAAAACAGTGTCAGTAAAACCACAATAAACGTACTACAAGCAGCATACAAAGAGAGCATTTGTCGAGAAATTTTACCCATCATACGCGAATCACCTCAAGGTCTCCGACTAACGTATTTGTGATGATTTTCAGGCGACGGTTATTCGTATCAAAATCATTGCTATAAACCTTTAATGACTCGTTTTTCAAATGGTATTTTTCTTCTTCAAAGTTCACATTTCCATAGAAAGTTGAATGTTCTAACATTACTGCAACTCCTAGTGGAACTAAAATCCTTGTACGACCAAAGCCTTTGCGAATAATAATGATGCTGTCATCTTTAGGGAGTAATGTATTCCCTAAATCAACAATCGTATCGCCAGAAAGGACATCAATATTGATATCATCCCATTCGTACACGTTACTGCCAATACGTTCATTCGCAAACCACGAACGTTTGAAACGACGACCGCTTTTAGGTTCAACATTGGTCGTTTCTACCATGATCATTTGTTTCTTTCTCCATGGTGCACGTTGTGTAATGTCAACACCAGCGATTTCTACACCCTTTAAGCCAATAAATAAAACACCAAAGACTAGCATCAACCAAAATGCAGGACTATTCATGACGCCAATCAAAATCAAGATAATCCCCAAGACAAGTTGAAAATTATTAAAATTACTACGATGAACCTTTTTTAGTGCATAAACAGCACTCAAGATACCCAATACTAACAGTACTGCCAGACCTGGGTTATGTATAATTTGCCATAATGCCAATATAAAAAGTAATGATTCTACTACGATAAAAAAACGCCATGGGTTCTTCATATGATAATCCCCCTTCCTATGAAATCAGTATACCTTGATTCCCTTATTAATGTTAGTTGCTAAAGCCCCATTTTACTATAGGACTTTAGCCCTAATTTTTAATAGAATAAACGGTGCATCCCGCTCTTTATTCAGGTTTAAAGGGCAAGTCAAAACTAATGGTAGCTTTGTCCTGCCCTTTGTTTTTATCAACTGCTTTGTTAGCCAACTTTTGTGATTCTTACTTGCATATCTCCACCAGGAGTTGCGATTGCAACTTGGTCATTCAATCGTTTGCCAATCAACGCTTGGGCAATCGGTGAGTCATTTGAAATTTTACCAGAAAAAGGATCTGCTTCCGCACTCCCAACAATCGTATATTCTTCTTCATCGCCATCAGGCAATTCGATAAATGTCACCGTTTTTCCGATTGACACTTCATCTGAATCAACGCCACCATTATCAATGATCTGCGCAAAACGAATCATGTTTTCTAATGTTGTGATACGTCCTTCTACAAAAGCTTGTTCATCTTTAGCTGACTCATACTCAGAGTTTTCAGATAGATCACCAAAGCTTCTTGCGATTTTTATACGTTCAACGATTTCTTTTCGTTTAACTGTTTTTAGCTCTTCTAATTCTTGTTCTAATTTTTCTTTTCCTTCAAGTGTCATAGGAAATACTTTTTCTACCATGTTAATTTCTCCTTCTTAACTTACTACAATATTTTATTTCATTTTCATTGAAAAATTCCGCTTTCAATCCAGAAAAGAGTACCACGCTTTAAGCAAATTGTAAATAATATTCCCTTAATTTTTATAAATCTACTAGAATTTTTTTACAGTCTGCGCTTTGCTTGTATTTTTATATTGTACCCTGTGTTTCCATAGTAAAGCGAAACGAGCCGCCTAATTTATAGGTTGGCTCGTAATAGAATACGCAAAACGAAAAGCTATTCACTTTTTTCAGTTTCAGTTTTATTAACATATTTATCCACAAATTCTTGGTGTTGCTCATACGTCTCCGCAAAATAGACATTGCCTGTTGAAATGTCGGCAACAAAGTAAAGGAAATCGTTTGCTATTGGGTTTAAAACAGCGTTGATTGCTTGTTCACTTGGACTGTTGAACGGTCCTGGACCATAGCCAGTATTTTTATAAAGATTATATGGTGAATCTACTTCTAAATCTTTATATGTCACTACTTCTTTATGTTCTCCCAACGCGTACAAAATAGAAATATCTGATTGTAATGGCATATTTGCCGCAATTCGATTAAAGAAGACTTGAGCAATTTTTTTGCGATCTTCTTCTCTCACACCCTCTTTTTCAACTAAAGAAGCTAAAGATAACACTTGTTGGATCGTCATTCCTTTTGCATGGATCATCGGGATATAAGCTTCGATCACGCTATTCGTTTTTGCAATCATTTGATCAACAAAATCTTCTAGTTTTGCTTCTTTGTAGTAATCATAAGTCGCTGGGAATAAGTAACCTTCCAAACGGTAACGAACGCCGCTTGCTTCAGCCGCACTTGCTAATAGTTCAGGATATTTCTCCTTCATCTTATCAAAGAAAGCTTGATCCTTCATCAGTTCTATAAATTGAGTTTTCTTGAAATCGGTGTTTTTCTCGATTGCATCACCAATCTTATCAATATCAAAACCTTCTGGAATGGTTACTTTTCCATCAGCAAGCTGTGTAGGTTCAGCAGTTCCACCTTCTCTTAAAAGTGCTCCAATCTCATCCAATGTCATATCCGGTGCCATTTGGTAATAACCTGCTTGAAAATCAGTTAAGTTTTTAAATTTTGCATAGTAGTTGAATACTAGGCCACTTTTAATTACTTTACTGTCTTCTAAAATATTTGCGATTTTTTTATTAGATGAATCTTCTGGAATATGCACTTGAACTAGTTTGGTATTTTTTTTGTCAAGCGGCTGTAGGCCTGCATTAACATATTTATAAAAAGTAAAACCAAAAATCGCAATGACCAATATTAGAACTGAAGCCACTATCAATACGATTCGACTAACGATTCGATCTTCTCTTTTTCTAGTTCGTTTGTTGCCATTATCATTCTCATTGTTTTGATTACTGTTACTTGATTCCGGCTGTCCGCCTGTCTCTGTCGGTTCAACTCGTTTAGAATGATGATCAGCACTGCGCGAGCCTACTGAATGCATCTCCTCATCTAGTTTTATTGGTTCTTCTTGATCATTAGCTTGAGAACGATATGTTCTATTATATTCTGCTTCATTATGCTGTGATAAGTTCTGAGCATTGTGTTCAGAAGAAGCTGAATCATCATTACCTATTTCTTCTCCTCGCAAAGAACGCAAGACCTGATCTTTAAATGAAGAATTGGAATGATCTTGATTATTTTGGTTATCTTCTGCCAAAACAAATCCTCCTTACTTTCTCTATGTATCTTCTTTAACTTTAACTATTATACATGAAAGCTTTTTAAATTTAAACTTTTTTAGAGAAAAGACACTAACTTGTAAGATTTGTTTTATATTTAATTGAATAAAAAGAGCTGAGATCTCACGTCTCAGCCCATGTTACGCCTGATTACTCAGCGCTAAGTGCCGCCATTGTAATATAGTTATATGGTTGATTAAAATGTGGTAAGAAGAAAATATCTAGTAATTTAAGTTTGTCGATCGTTACTTTTTCTTCAATTGCAAGTGAGAACATATGGATCCCCATCGAAATATCTTCATATGAAGCCATCTGTGCCCCAACAATACGACGTGATTCTTCTTCATAAACGATTCTGATTTTTACTTTATTGTTTTCTTTCATGAATCTTGGTTTTTGTAAGTCTTCAAATTCAGTATATTTTGTTTTCAAGCCTAATTTTTTGGATTCTTGCACTGTCAATCCTGTAGAAACCATATGGTAACCAAAAATAGAAATTCCATTTGAGCCTTGGACACCAATCGATTCTAGTGGTGTACCGCCAACATTATGCGCTGCAACGATCCCTGAACGAACAGCATTCGTTGCTAAAGCGATATATGTTGTTTCTTGTACTGCATTTGAAAAAATCGTTGAACAATCACCGACTGCGTATACACTAGGATCACTTGTTTGCTGATGAAGATCGACCAGATAGGCTCCATTACCAAATAATTCTAAGTGATCTTTGCCTAAGCCATTATTGGGTCTAAAACCAATCGCATTGATGACTAGATCTACAGCGTATTCACCTTTATCTGTCACGATAGATTCAACTTTTTCTGTTCCTTTATATTCTTTTGCTAATTCATTGTAGTGTAGCTCGATACCATTATCAGCTAAAACGTTATCCATGTCATCAGTAAACCATTTGTCATAGTAATTCGGCAAACATCTTTCGGCTGCATCAAATAATAGAACATTCTTGCCCCGACGTTTAGCGGCTTCTGCAATCTCAACACCAATGTAGCCCGCTCCGATGACGGCAACAGTTTTGACTTCTTCTTTTGCCATAGCCGCATCGACTGTTTGACCGTCCTGAAAAAGTTTTAAGAACTCAACATTTTTTAAATCTCTTCCTGGAATAGTAGGATTGATTGGTGCTGAACCTGTCGCTAAGATCAATTTGTCGTAGGTTTCGGTAAATTCTTCACCGTTATGTTTTTTGCAATAAACGATTTTTTGGTCAAAATCGACGCGTTCAACAGTTGTTTCCATGGAAATTTTAGCGCCTTTTGCTTCAAATGCTTCTTTATTCGTATAAAATAGATTTTCGTATGACTCAATTTGGCGACCTACCCATAGCGCTGTCCCGCATCCTAAATAACTAAGATTGGTATTTCGGTCGATCATCACGACTTCTTGATCTGGATACGTATCCAACAATGTGTTTGCTGCAGCGATTCCAGCATGATTTGCTCCTACAATGACTGTTTTTGTTTTGCTCATAAGACTCTCCTTCATGTGATTTATTGAACTTAATTATACCTAAAGAAAAGGCTTTCTTTTATCAACTTATGAGGATTTCGTTAAAAAATTTGAGAATAGCTCATTTTTTTACATTAAGATACTAATCAAAAGCTCATAAAATCTATTTGCATAAACAGAACACTAAACGAAACAGTTACGTTATAATAGAATTGACTAGCATTTATTTTACTATCTTGAACAATATAATGTCATTTACTTGGAGGAATCGTTATGAAAAAAGATCAGGCTTACTGGATTTCACAACTTAAGTTAGACCCCCATCCAGAGGGTGGTTATTTTAAACAAGTTTTACATTCGGAAGACTCACTGCAAGTCTCAGCCGATAAAACACGCCCTTACTATACAAGTATTTATTTTTTATTGACACAAGAAAATCCTTCTCATTTCCATCGTTTACTTTCTGATGAAGTTTGGTATTATCATTCTGGTTCTGCATTGAGTGTTCATTTGCTCCATCCAGATGGCCAATATGAAATTATTCGTTTAGGGACTGATTTGGAAAACGGAGAAGTATTGCAGGCAGTTGTTCCCAAAAATGTGATCTTCGGTTCCAGCGTTGAGGGGCATAGTGATTTTTCCCTAGTAAGCTGCATGGTTTCCCCTGGATTTGACTATCAAGACTTTGAATTATTTACAAAAAAACAATTATTGACCCTTTATCCTGATCACAAAAAAATTATCGATCAACTCGCTTATGACCAACTCCCTGAATAAATAAGTAAAAAAGCTGTTTGCCTAAAATAAGCAAACAGCTCTTTTTACTTAATAATTATCTTTCTGATTTCTTCAGTTGTGTAAGCAATATAATCTGCCCCAGCTGCCACTAACTCTGTCCGATCACCAAATCCATATAATACACCAATACAAGCTAAATCATTTTCTTTTGCACCAACTATGTCATGACTACGGTCACCGATCATTAGTATTTCTTCATGATGAGTGAGTTTCGCTTCTTTTAGTGCATAACGAATGACATCGCCTTTTTTTGAACGTTCTCCGTCTAAGCTAGCTCCGTAAATCTTCTCAAAATAATGGTTAAGTTCAAAATGAGTTAAGATTTGTTTTGCATAGATCTCAGGTTTCGACGTTGCAATATACAGTGTACATCCGGCGTTTTTCAGTGCTATTAACAATTCCGGAATACCATCATATACATAGTTTTCGTACATTCCTGTTGCTTGATAGTAGTCTCGATAATGGTTTACCGCTTGTTCGGTTGCTTGATCATCTAAATGGTATTGTTTTTTAAATGTATCATTTAAAGGTGGGCCAATAAAGGAGTATAGTTCTGTGTGAGGCGGTACCTTTAAATTCATTTTCTTTAATGCGTAAACGACGGAATGAATGATCCCTTCACCAGAATCTGTAATGGTGCCATCTAAATCAAATAAAATTGTTTTATATTGCATAAGAGACTCACTTTCATTCTATCTTTCGTGAACATCTCCAGTATTGATAACTGGTTGGGTTCCTTTATCTGTAATGATCGATACTAGAAGATTGTTGATCAACTGAACTTTGCGATCATCAGTAAAGTTGATTTCTTGTCCGTCTTCAATTTGTTCCAGAGCCATTTGTGTCATGGATACCGCACCTTCAACAATGATTTGTCGTGCAGACAAGATTGCTTTGGCTTGTTGTCTTTGTAGCATAGCACTAGCGATTTCTGTCGCATATGCTAAATGGTTTAAGCGTGTTTCAATGACTTCAACTCCAGCAACAGCTAAACGTTCTTGTAATTCTTTTGCCATTTCTTCTGAAACTTCAGTTGTATTTCCACGTAAGGTCAAATCGTCATCATTGAACGTATCATAGGGATATTGTGTCGCAATGTGGCGAATGGCCGTTTCACTTTGGATTTCTATAAAATCTTGATAGCGATCCACATCGAACAAGGCTTTAGCCGTATCAACGACTTTAAATACAACAACTGCAGAAATTTCAACAGGATTTCCATCTGAATCATTTACTTTTAACAACGAGCTATTAAAGTTACGCACTTTTAATGAAACGTTGATTTTTTGAGTTAAAGGTGTTGTCACAAATAAGCCATTCTCTTTGATTGTACCTAAGTATTGCCCAAAAAATAAGATGGCTTTTGCTTGATTTGGACTAACGATTGTTAATGAGCTTAAAAATAAAGCTGAAATTGTCCACAATACTAAACCAATCGTAATCATCCCAAACGTTTCATTTGTAACACCAACATAAAAGCAATATCCTCCAATTACGATTAAGATAATCAATACAACCAACGCAATATACCCATTAACATGAAACGTTTTTTTCTCTTCCAAGATTTCCCCCTACTTTCTTTTTCCTTTTAGTACCCCTATAGTACTCCTATTTGTTCTTTCCATCAATAGTTAGGAAAAGAGAAAAGAGTTGCTTAATTCTTAGTTTAGATGTAAACTTACTTTTAGTAAGTGAATAATATTATTAATCAATTTGGAGGTTTTATATTATGGATACACAAATTCGCGGAATTCATCATGTTACAGCAATGACATCAAGTGCAGAAAAAATCTATCGTTTTTTTACAGATACTTTAGGATTACGTTTGATCAAAAAGACAGTCAATCAAGATGATATCCAAACTTATCACCTATTTTTTGCTGACGATCTTGGATCTGCTGGTACTGATATGACCTTTTTCGATTTTCCTGGAATTCCTAAAGGAAGCAAAGGGACAAATGCTATTTCTCGTACCTCTTTTCGTGTTAAAAACGATGCTTCTTTAGCTTATTGGGTTGATCGTTTTAACGAACATAAAATCAATCACGGAGAAATTAAAGAACGTTTTGGCAAAAAATATATCGAATTTGAAGATTTTGACAAACAGCAATATCAATTGATATCAGATGAAAAGAATCAAGGTGTAGCTAGTGGAACTCCCTGGAAAAAAACAGACGTTCCAGCAGAACATGCTTTGATTGGACTAGGTCCAGTCTTTGTCACTGTAGCAGATTTTGAACATATACAACGAGTTTTAGTTGGAGTGTTAGGCTTTAAGCTAGTCGATGCTGAAGGAAGTTTCCACTTATTTGAAGTAGGTGAAGGTGGTAATGGTGCAAGTATTATTGTTGAACACCGAACTGACCTTCCAGATGCACAAGAAGGTTTTGGAAATGTTCATCATTTAGCCCTTCGCGTAGCAGATCAAGAATCGTTGCGTTTTTGGATTGATAAAATCAATCAACTTCAATTCCCTAACTCTGGTTTTGTTGAACGTTTTTATTTCAAATCTGATTATTTCAGAGCTGCTCCTCATATTTTGTTTGAATTGGCCACTGACGGACCTGGTTTCTTGGAAGATGAAACATATGAAGCTGCAGGAGAAAAATTGTCTTTACCACCATTTTTAGAAGGAAAAAGAAAAGAAATCGAAGAATTTGTTCGTCCTTTTGACACGTCAGATGCAAATAAAGCACGTTCATAACAAAGAAATGGAGACACATATGCTGCATTATCCGACTAAATATCTATCGTCAAAACAAGCCTATAAATTTCTATCTGGCAGTATCATCCCACGCCCTATTGCGTGGGTGACAACGCTGAATCAAGAACACGAAACTGTAAATGCTGCACCGTTCAGCTTTTTTAATGCGGCGGCCTCTGAAATTCCATTAGTCACCTTATCGATACTCAGACGAAATGGAGAAATAAAAGATACTGATCGAAACATTATAGAAACAAATGAACTCGTGATCCATTTAGTCAATGACCAAGTCGTTGAATCGATGAATCAAACAGCGGCCTCTTTAAAATCAGACCAAAGTGAAATCATCCTCAATAAAATTGAAACAACCGTTAGTAAATCTGTGACTGTTCCTGGAATTAAGGCTGCGCCTATTCGGATGGAAGGGCGACTACATCAATATGTTCCAGTAAAAAATCATGAAGATCAGATCATTACAGATTTATTTATTGTTGAAATAACCGATTTTTATTTTGATGAAGCCATATTTGATCAGAAAAATGAATACATTTTACCTGAAACATTCAATCCGATTGCACGTTTAGCTGGTAATACGTATGCTCATATTCGTGACTTGTTTGATTTAAAAAGACCCGATTAAAAAAACGAGAGGGATTTGTAGTGACCCCCAAAAGTTAGACTTTTGGGGGTCACTACAATTTTCCTTCTCGTTTTTTGTCATTATATTGTTCGTTCCGGCCGCAAGTCTACAATTGGTACATTTCCGTCCAAAATACCACTAGGACTTTTCAACTTAAACACTTGTAAACGAGGATCAACTTCTAACGTCATCTCTTCATCCAAATATCGTTTAGAGTAATCCTTGATATAAATACCCCCAATATCTGAATCTACTGTCAAATTAAAATCAGATTTATCCTGCAGCTGATCCAGTAACAACAAGCGAAAGCTAGTATCAAGAGAACAAACACCCATTTTAGAATACTTACCCACACCATCATCTAAATCCAAAATAATCACTGCTTTGCTTTCGATATAGGGAGTCAATTTTACTTGAGCTTCGTCGCTAATTTTCAAATACATTAATTCTTCGCCTCTTTCTTACATAATAAATCAACATTCAGTTTACAAATGTTAACGTCCATAAGTAACAGTACCTACCTAGACTATGTTTTTGCCTAGTCTAAACGCGTATAATTTCCAGCAGCAAATTGTTTTGATAACGCCACATAATGCTGGGCATTTTCTTTGTTTTTTCGAATTTCTTCTCTCGTCAAAGGACGAATCACTTTAGCTGGTCGTCCAAAGGCTAAAACATTTGGCGGAATCTCAGTCCCTTCTGTAACTAAAGAACCTGCACCTATCAAACTATTTTTCCCGATTGTTGCATGGTTCAAAACAGTTGAACTCACACCAATCAAAGCTCCATCTTCTACTGTACAACCATGTAGCATACAGTGATGACCAATCGTTACATTTTCGCCGATAATAACAGGTGCATCTTGATCGACATGAATCACTGTGCCATCTTGTACATTACTTCCTGTATTAACGGTGATTGAATTGTTATCGCCTCTAAGCACAGATTGAAACCAAATACTTGTATCTTTAGCCAACACCACATTACCATAAACATCTGCACTTGCTGCAATGAAATATTCTTTTGTCATATTTCTCACCTCTTCTATTGCTTTTAGTATAACAAATTTGGCTAAATTACGTAGTGAATAGACTTCTTTATTCCTATAAAAAAGGAAAGACAACCTCAATCGGTGTCTTTCCTTTTTATTATTCGTAGTCGCCATCTTCAGCAAACTGGCTATTATAAAGTTTTTCATAAAAACCGCCTTGTTCTAACAGCTCGTTATGCGTTCCTTTTTCAATGATTTCGCCTTGATTCATCACAAGGATCAAATCGGCTTCACGAATTGTTGATAAACGGTGAGCGATCACGAAACTTGTGCGCCCTTCCATTACTCGTTCCATTGCTTTTTGAATCAATGCTTCTAAACGAGTATCCACAGAACTTGTTGCTTCATCTAGAATCAAAATTCTTGGATCAGAGATCACTGCTCTAGCAATCGTCAACAATTGTTTTTGTCCAAGAGACACGTTGTCTCCTTCAGAATTAATTTCCATTTCATAACCATCTGGCATTGTTCTGATAAAGTGGTCAACATTGGCAGTTTTAGCCGCATCTACTACTTCATAATCTGTTGCGTCTAATTTACCAAAACGGATATTATCCGCAATCGTTCCTTCATACAACCAAGCATCTTGTAAAACCATACCGAAAACGGAACGAACGTCACTACGATCCATTTTTTTCGTATCGATTCCATCGATTTTGATTGCACCATCCGTAACGTCATAAAAACGCATTAGTAAATTGATCAACGTAGTTTTCCCCGCACCCGTTGGTCCAACGATCGCAACCGTTTGACCCGCTTGCACTTCAAAGTTCAAGTTTCTGATCAATGGTTTAGCAGGATCATAACTAAAGCTGACATTATCAAATTGAACTGAGCCTTGAACCTTTTCCGGTAAAGGAATATCATGCTCGTTTAGTTCTTCTTCTGGCTCATCCAAAATTTCAAATACACGTGTTGTTGCTGCCGAAGCACTTTGTAATGCTGCTGACAATTGCGTGATATTCCCCATTGGCTGACTGATCTGCCAAATATATTGAATGAACGCTTGTAATTGTCCGACTACGATTGCACCAGTAATAACATAGTAACTACCCAAAACAGCCATACCGATATACGTACCATAAGCGGTCATTTGTACTAGTGGTAGCATCAAACCTGAAATAAACGTTGCTTTAAACCCAAAGCTATTCAAATTATGGTTGACTTTTTTAAAGCCTTGCAAGGTTTCTGCTTCACGACCATAGAGTTTTAACACACTAAAGCCTGTCATATTTTCTTGCACATACCCATTTAAATTCCCAAGTGCATTTTGCATACCTTGGAAGTATTTTTGTGAAACCCCAACGATCGTTTTTGAAATAAATAGTGACAATGGAATCATGATGATTGATATCAGTGCCATTAACCAATTGATGTAAAACATCATCACAACAGCCATCACTATTCCTAGAATAGCTGAAACGATATTAATGAAACTTTGTTGCATTGCATTACTCACTGCATCCACATCATTGGTTACACGAGATAAAATATTTCCTTGTTGATTTTTATCAAAATAAGAAACGGGTAGACGATTGATTTTTTCATCGATATCCCGACGCAAGTCACGCATAGAATGCTGAACGACTGCTGCCATCAAATATCCTGATAAAAATTGCGCTGCACAATACCCTAAACCGACAATCAAAATCCAAATCAGACATTGAATGATATAAGCGTAATTCAAACCTGTTCCTTGTGCAACATTCTTACTGATCTCAGTGATTGGTAATCCAGAAACGTACGGCATTGCAGCATTAAAAGCCACCGTTAAAACAGTAAAGATGATCACTAAAATGAAAGTTCCTTTATAAGGATTAATATATCTACCTAACCGTTTAATCGAAGAGAGTGCGTTTTTCATGCTAATTCCTCCTCTGACAATTGAGAAGCAGCAATATCATAATAGATAGGACAATTCTCAAGTAATTCACGATGGGTACCGATGCCAACGACATCCCCTTCATTTAGCACCACGATCTTATCTGCATGCATGATCGTTCCCACACGTTGTGCGACGATCAAAACAGTTGATTCGGTTGTTTCTTTTTTCAAACGAGCTCTTAAATTAGCATCTGTTTGATAATCTAAGGCTGAAAAACTATCATCAAATATATAAACTTCTGGACGACGAATCACAGCTCTGGCAATTGCCAAACGTTGTTTTTGCCCCCCGGAAAAGTTTGTTCCACCTTCTGATAAAAGTTCATCATAACCATCTGGCTTTTGTGAAATAAACTCTGTTGCTTGGGCGATTTCTGCAGCTAATTCCATTTCCTCAATCGTTGCGTCCTCTTTACCATAGCGCATATTTTCTGCGATTGTTCCGGTAAACAGCAACGCTTTTTGCGGAATATAACCTATTTTATTACGTAAAGCACTCAATTTATAATCGCGCACATCTACACCATCAAGTAAAACTTCACCTTCAGAAACATCATAGAAACGTGGAATCAATTGGATCAGCGTTGATTTTCCACTACCAGTACTCCCAATAAATGCCACAGTTTCTCCTGGAGAAGCTGTAAAACTAACATTACGAATCACAGGACTTTCTGAATGTCCTGGGTAAGCAAATGTAACATTTTTAAATTCTAAGTAGCCTTTAGTCTTCGTTTCAGCAATTCCAGCTTCATTTTCACGAATCACAGGTTCCATATCAAACGCTTCTTGAATCCGACGCGCTGAGACAGCCGCACGTGGATACATCATAAAGACACTTGCAAAAAGCATAAACGAGAACAATGCGTGGAAAATATATTCAATAAAGGCAATCAAATCCCCTACTAATAAACTGCCTTGATCGATCTGAAGGGCACCATTCCAAATAATCAACACCATTACGATATTAAATAGGAAGAAAAATCCTGGTTGAGCTGCCGCCATCAAGCGGAAAAGGCTCTTAGAACTTTTTGTATAATCCTCATTGACTTTGCTAAAACGACTTTCTTCAAACTTCTCATTAACAAACGCCCGGATCACGCGCAGACCAGAAAGATTTTCTCTTAATATCCCGTTGATTCCGTCTAAGTTCTTTTGTTGCTTGTTTGATAAAGGTTCAGAAACTTTGGCAATCAGGACAACTGCCGCCAATAGAAACGGTAAAGCACCTAAAACAAACCAACCTAGCGAAGGGCTTGTTCGCATAACCATATATAAACTGACAAAAAACATCATCGGTGTCATAAAACCGATTCGCAAAATATTCCCCATAAACAACATGATTTGATACGCATCATTGGTTGTTCTTGTAATCAATGATGAAACACCGATCGTTTCATATTCACGATGGGAAAAAGTCTGTACTTTTTCAAATAAATCATCACGAATATCGCGAACAATATTTGTTGTCATGCGTGCCCCAAAATAGCCTAACATGATATTCATCACCACACCGACAACCGTGATCCCGATCATTAACAATCCTTGTTGTTTTACATAATCATAATCATTGTTTTTGATCCCAACATCGATCATTCGTGCTAAGATCGTCGGTAATCCTAGTTCTATCAATATAAATCCAAAAACACAAATGAAATCTAAAAATAATAGCTTCTTATATCTCATCGTGTAACGCCACATCAATTTCAATCGATCATCTCCTATTCCAATTTTTGACCCAGTACTTCCACTATAGCATAAAACTAATAGCTAGGTAAATTATATTTAAATGAAAATCGCTCGCTTTTCAACTGAATAATAAACTAGACCATTTTTACTATGCTATAATAGAAGTTACTTTACTTTTCGTATCAAAATCAGAGGAAAGCGATGGAATCAAATCAATGAAAAAAATGCTTTATATGTTTTTAGGTTGCCTGACATTCGGACTTGGAACAGTAGGAATTTTCCTACCAATTTTACCCACAGCGATTTTTTATATCTTGACCGCATTTTTCTGGATGCGCAGTTCTGACTATTTATATACTAAATTTATTGAATCGAGCTATTATCAAAAGTATATTCAAGAGTCTATCGTTGAAAAGAAAATTACGCCACTAGGTCGTGTAAAACTATTTTCAACTTTGTTTGTGGTTTTTGCAATTCCATGTGTCATTGTCCGTAATCCATTTATGACAACGACTTTAGTCATCGTCTATTTAATGCATCTAATTGGGTTAAATTTGTATTTCAATAAAAAGAAAAGGACTCCTTTAAATCAACCAAATGAATAATAGAGTTTCTTTAAAGTCACAAGTCTGTTTCTATACTTATTTCCTATTTTATGATAAAATACGTTTAATTGTTGTACACACAACACAAAGGACGGTTGAAAGAAAGTACAGGTTCCATAAAACAAGTAACGTGAAGCAAAGTCGAGGCTTCATTTCATCATCAACGAAGGTTCTTGATGACAATTGTTTTTAAGGTGGACAGCCACCTCATTTTGTTGTGTTCAAAATTACAGTAAGAAAATAATAAAAATAAATAACTAACTGCTTAAGCAGATAAAGGAGAAAAAACGATGATTTATAAAGTTTATTATCAAGAAACAAAAACAAGAAACCCAAAAAGAGAAGATACAAAATCGATTTATGTAGAAGCGGAAAATGACGTGATCGTACGTCAACAAGTAGAAGAAAATACCCCATACAATATTGAGTACATCCAAGCACTTGATGAAAATCATTTAGCTTATGAAAAAGAGCACGCGGAATTCTCTTTAACGGAGTTTTAATATGAAAGTAAATATAAAAAACAATGAAACCGGCGTTTTTGCAATAGGCGGTTTGGGCGAGATTGGAAAAAACACTTATGGGGTTCAATTTCAAGATGAGATCATCATTATTGATGCTGGGATCAAGTTTCCAGAAGATGATTTACTTGGAATCGACTATGTTATTCCAGATTATAGCTACATCGTTCAAAACCTGCACAAAGTCAAAGCGTTAGTTATCACTCATGGTCACGAAGATCATATTGGTGGCGTTCCGTATTTATTACGTCAAGCTAATATCCCGATTTACGCGGGTCCCTTGGCTTTAGCTTTGATCACGAATAAACTGGATGAACATGGACTATTGCGTGATGCTGAGATGCATGAAATCAATGAAGACACCGTGATTCGTTTCCGCAAGACAGCGGTCAGCTTTTTCAGAACAACGCACAGTATTCCTGATGCATTAGGTGTTGTTGTTAAAACACCGTCTGGAAATATTGTTGCAACAGGCGATTTCAAGTTTGACTTTACACCCGTTGGTGAACCAGCAAACTTACATCGTATGGCAAAATTAGGTGAAGAAGGCGTTTTGTGTCTATTATCAGATAGTACCAATGCTGAAATCCCAACGTTTACTAAATCAGAGAAGACAATCGGATCTTCTATTTTGAAGATTTTTGAAAAAATCGATGGTAGAATCATCTTTGCAAGTTTTGCCTCAAATATTTTCCGTCTACAACAAGCTGCTGATGCCGCGGTTGCAACGGGACGTAAAATTGCAGTGTTTGGTCGTAGTATGGAAAATGCGATCGTCAATGGGGAACAACTAGGTTATATCAATGTACCTAAAGGAACCTTTGTCGATGCCTCTGAGCTTAACCAACTACCGGCTAATGAGACCATGATCTTATGTACCGGTTCTCAAGGTGAACCGATGGCAGCACTAAGTCGGATTGCTAATGGAACACACCGTCAAATCTCCGTACAACCTGGCGATACAGTGATCTTTTCAAGTTCACCGATTCCAGGAAATACAACAAGTGTTAATCGTTTGATCAATTTGCTTTCAGAAGCAGGCGCTGAAGTTATTCATGGTAAAATCAACAATATCCATACTTCAGGTCACGGTGGTCAAGAAGAGCAAAAATTAATGTTGAGCTTAATGAAACCTAAATATTTCGTCCCTGTTCATGGTGAATTTAGAATGTTGAAAATCCATGCATCGTTAGCACAAGATGTCGGCGTTCCTGCTGAAAATTGTTTTATTATGGAGAATGGTGATGTATTGGCTTTAACAGCTGATGATGCTCGTATTGCAGGACATTTCAATGCGAATGACGTGTATGTAGATGGTAATGGTGTCGGTGATATCGGCAATGTCGTTTTACGTGACCGTCGAATTCTTTCAGAAGAGGGCTTAGTTTTAGCTGTAGCAACAGTTGATATTAAAAATAAAGAAATTCTAGCTGGTCCAGATATTTTATCTCGTGGATTCGTTTATATGAGAGAGTCAGGCGAAATGATCCACGAAGGACAGCGTTTATTATTTAACGCAATCCGCGAAGCATTGCGGGATGACAATTGTACAGAAGCAAAATTGTGTGATGCAATCACAGCTGCTCTACAACCGTTCTTGTTTGAAAAAACAGAACGTCACCCAATGATTTTACCAATGATCATGACTTCATGAGTTTTACTTATTACAAAAGCCAGAACAGGGATAAAAAACATTCCTGTTCTGGCTTTTTTTATTTAGTCACAGTCGTTAAAAATTGCATAAGTTCTTGGGCTGCTATCTTACTCCCCTTAAGTGGTTTTAATTCTTGCTGTAACTTTTTAGCTTGCTGCTCATAGACTGAATGATTCAAAAGTGCTTGAAGATTCTGCTTAAACAAATACTGATCCTTTAATTTACTTTTTTTTATTTGGATTGCATTTCCATACTTAGTGCAACAGCTGATATTATACTCTTGTTCTTTCTGTAAACCAATGCCGATAAATGGTTTCCCAGCGAGGCATGCGGTCTGAACCGTTCCTTCTCCACCATGAAGAACACAAGCTGTTACTTTATTTTGCACCTCCATTGCAGGTAACCAGTCATAAAGATGTACATTTACAGGAAGTTGCTCTATTTGTTTTTCTGTTAAGTAACTTCTCATTGGGCTGATCACCTCAACATCTAATCCATCAAAATTACGTAATAACTCAAAAATGAGTTGACGATTAGCCGAACTTCCCATACTACAATAAATAAGAGGTTTTGTACTTGTTTCTAGCAACTGTTGTAACTGAGTTGGTATCTCTTCATTTAAATTTGCAAAAATAGGCCCAACATAAATACTGTCACTTGGTAAATCAGGATTATTAGTTAATAATTCAGGTGTGGTGATACAATTTAAATCAGCGGACATAGCGTCGATCGTATAGTTAAATCGATCTTTTACATCATACTCTTCTATCAGCTTTTTAATATTTTTTGGAAGCCATTTTAAATTTAAAATAAAAGATTGTGCTAGTTTTTTTAAATAGGGATTTGAATCTTTCATAAATAGTGCTCCTTCTACATGAGCCCGACTATAAGCATAGGGCTTAACATAAATCAATGGAACCTTTTTGACACGGGCACTGATCAATAAGCTGATCGTAGAACCAATAATTATCCCGTCTGGATTAAGCTTGTTAATCAATTTTAATTCATTTTCGATCCTCATTTTCAACGTATCATAGGTAAAAGGAATTTTGAACGATTTCATTTGATCAAAGTTCATGATGTTAACGATATCTGTCTCTGTTAAATGAGGTGCTAAATAGTTAAATTCAAACCCTGCTTCTTCAATAAAGTCAGCAAATTTTCGACTATAGCCCATAAAAACACAATTAGCTTCGGACTGGCATTCTTTGGCGACTTCGATCATTCTAGTTGTTTCAGCTAAATTAAACGTTTCTGGTGCGAATAATAATGTTTTCATTGAATTATTGCCTCAGGTGTTGAAATCATATGATAGATTTGCTCAACATAAGAATCGATTGCACGTTCTTCCTCATCGTTAAAATCCGTTATTTCTGGGATTTTTTCGAATAATGATACCATTTGCTGATAATAGTCGATTTTATCTTGGAATAGCTTTTTCTTAGCCTTTATCAATTTTTCTGTTTTTTCTCTGCAGTCAGCCGTGGTCTCATCTGAGATTAAGCCTAATAGTGTTTGCATTTCTTCAAGGTTAAATTCACCATATTTCATTACCAAAATGTATTTGATCATTAATAAATCGTTCTTTTGATATACTCGATAACCGTTGTCTTCTCTGCTCGGTTTTAGTAAGTCAATCTTATCGTAATATCGCAAGGTTGATTTTGGGACTCCAAGTATTTTAGCAGCTTCTTTTACTGTTTTTCCTGTCATTTGATTCCTCCGATTACTTTTTTTGTACTATAACATGAAACCTAACTTTAATGTCAATAGTAAAAAAGCAACTGACAGACTCAACGCCTGCAGTTGCTTTTTTCTCTTATTTAAACTCTAAACTGTTTTATTCACCACTAAAACATTGGCTTTCGTATGATTGACAACATAAGACGTCGTTGATCCGACCATTAATCGCTCAAAACCATTTAGCCCAGTTCTACCAATCACAATCAAATCAATTGGTTCTTCTGACTCTGTAAAATCAGCAATCAATGTTTTAGGATAGCCATACATAACATACGTAAAAACGTTGGTAACGCCTTGCTCAAGCGCTTTGGACTCTCGTTTTTTCATTTCTTCTTCTTCTTTTGTACGAAGATCTTCCATCAAGGTGCCCATCGACATCGTTAGTTCACCAAAATAGTTGCCCATTTCTTCAATAACAGACAATATGTGTAACGCAGCACCATTGCGTTTGGCAATTTTTATCGCTTCTTGAAACGCATTTTCTGACTGGTCAGAACCATCTACAGCAACTAAAATATTCTTATACGACTCTCCCATGATAAAAAACCTCCTTCTTTGGTATCTCCATTATACTACGTGAAAGAGCTTTCTACAAAAAAGACTGTTCCATTAAAACTTTCTTCTTTACACGTCAAACAAGCCGTGGTATAGTAATCATGGAATTTCGTTATCAGATATCGTTGCCTTTCATAAGAATCAAGAGAGGAGAATTATTATGACATTTGGTAATAAAGTATTAAAATACCGTGTAGCACTTGATACAAAGAGAAATTTGTTTATGGCTATCGATGCAAATAACCAAGCAAATATTGCTTATGGTATCACGATTACACAAGCAGTAAAAGAATTGAAAAAATCTATTTAAGGAGTTATCAACCTAAATGAGCGATTCAAGTTCTAATACGATTTAAAGGCATCCAGTGAATGGTAAATCACGGATGCCTTTTTTGTTTTGTTCATTTTTGACTAGTGGTCCGTATCATCGTTCATGCGAAAGATTATTTTGGGTAATTGAGATAAATCATTATTAAACTAATAACGAATAACACAAAGCCAAACATAGCTAGCGGGACTACCATACCATTCCAGGCTTTTTTATTGGTAAAGGCTCGCCAACGATAAAGAGCACCAGCTAATCCAAGAAAAGCTAAAGAAACAAAGAACACCACTAAAGAAATATTCAACACGTTTATCACCTCTTATAAGTAGTCTACAACTTATCAACAAAAAAGATAGTAACAAAAATGTAAGGAGAAACTACTGAAAACTAAATTATTCTCACTCAACAGACTCTTCAAAAAAAAACATCTAGCAAATTTGCTAGATGTTTTGGAATGGATGAATTAGTTTTTTACAACGTTAACTGCTTGAGGTCCACGATCTGAATCTTCAACGTCGAAGCTTACTGATTGGCCTTCTTCGATTGTTTTGAATCCTTCACCTTGGATAGCTGAGAAATGTACGAATACATCGCTACCATCTTCGCGAGAGATAAATCCAAATCCTTTTTCTGCGTTAAACCATTTTACTGTTCCTTGTTCCATTCTTTTGTTCCTCCTCGTGCTTAAGCACTAAATATTGTAACATTGCCCGTGTACGATAGAGGGTTTTAAAATTAAAACTTCTATATTGTCCCAAACAAGATTACACTAACATTGTACATGCGAACCCTTATTTTTGCAAGAAATCTAGTTAGTCTGCAGCAAAAAAGTTTTCTTCTCTCATACTGATGTAAACTTGTGCTCCGATGATAATATGATCTAATACTTCAATCCCCATCATTTTCCCACATTCTTGCATTCTTTGCGTGAAATGAATATCACTTTCTGATGGCGTTGGGTTACCACTTGGGTGATTATGCGCAAGAATCAAACGTGCCGCAGAATATTTCACTGCACTGCGAAAAATCTCTCTTGGGTGAGCAACAGACTGATTTAACGATCCTTTAAATACAGTCTCTTGTTTGATGACTTCATTTTTAGTATTCAAATACAAACAAACTAAATGCTCTTGTTGAAAATCTTGTAATTCATAGATCAAATTTTGTGCAATTTGATAGCTGGACGAAACCTTTCCTAGCTTTAGCTGAGTACTTTGTTGGATTCGATAGCCAAATTCGATAGCGGCTCTTAACTCAATCGCTTTGATACGACCGATCCCTTTGATTTCCATCATTTCAGTTACTGTCGCATTTTTCAATTCATATAGATGATTAAAATAATTCAAAAATTTAGATGCTACTTCCATCACATTGGTATTCTTGGAACCTGTTCGTAATAAAATCGCCAGTAACTCTTGATTGGATAGGGCTTTTTCACCGACAACTTCCAATCGTTCTCGTGGTAAACAATCTTCTGGCATCTCTCTAATAAATAATTTTTCTTCTTTGATCAAAAAAATCACTCCTTTATACGCTTCTACTAAAAGATACGTAAAGGAGTGATGATTTTATTTTTTAAAATAATCTGGCGCTTGGTTTAAGCTTTCAAAAATCTCTAGCGTTTTCCCTTTTATTTCTTCTGTTGGCGCCAATAAATCTGGAACCATGATCACAGGAATTCCTGCTGCATCTGCTGCTGTTACACCATGAAATGAATCTTCAAAGATCAACGTATTATCTGCTTTGGTACCAAGATACGCTAAAGCTTTTTGGAAAATTTCTGGATCTGGTTTTGCTCGAGTCACATCTTCTGCTGAAACAATTCCAGAAAAACGTTCTTTGATTCCAGCGCCATCTAATAATAATTCAATTGCTGGACGAACATTACTTGAAGCGACGATCCGAGGAATTTCTTGTTGATCCAGAAAATCAAGCAACTCCAAAACCCCGTCCTTCAAAGGAACAGCGCCTGATTCAAACACTTGGTAAGTATCTTCATACGACCGTTGAATAAATTCATCTACTTTGGCTTTACCAAAATCTTTGTAAATTCGATGATAGTTTTCCTGAACCTCTTTATCTGATACCCCTAAAAACTCTAAATAAAGCTCTTTGCTGTAAGGAAAATTCATAGCATCTGCTATTTTTTGTGTTGACTGATAATAAATCAATTCTGTATCAAATAATAAACCATCCATATCAAAAATTACGCCATCAATTGTTTTCATGATTTCCTCCTAAATTTAAAAGCGTAGCGGGCTTGCCAGTCTCGACTGAAAAATAGGGAAAATTGACTGAGGTGGTCTTTGCCTCATTCCATTTTCATCTTTTTTCCGAGAGACTAGCCTGCGTAGCTAGATAACAATAAAAGCGTAGCGGGCTCGTTCAGTCTCGACTGAAAAATAGGGAAAATTGACTGAGGTGCTTTTTGCCTCATTCCATTTCATCTTTTTTCCGAGAGACTAGCCTGCGTAGCTAGATAACAATAAAAGCGTAGCGGGCTCGTTTAGCTCTGACAGAAAAATAGGAAATTCTAACTGAGGTGCTTTTTGCTTCATCTAGAATTTATCTTTTTTCCGAAGACCTTCAATCCTTAGAGCTTTAGCTCTTAGGAATTGTTGAGATTGGAGCAGAGCGTAGTGGTAGCCCGTGCAGCTAGATAACAGTAAAAGCGAAACAAATCGGTTAATCCTGTAGAAAATTAGAAAATTGGCATTGAAACGTTCTTTGTTTCATTGACAATTTATCTATTTTCCTAAGGATTGATTTGTGGAGCTAGATAACATACGTTAACAACGTTCCGCTTCACTTCACCTTGTACCAAGTCTTTTCGTGCGACGAGTAATCGCAGGAGCATTCAACATCAACTCATTTCTTCGTTGTGTTTCTTGGTATGTTTCAAAGCAACTAATTCCCCAAGTCAGAGCCAATATTCATTAATAATTCCCGTACCTGAGAAACAAAATAAAGTGAACCTGTCACCAACAGCAAGTCATCTGATGACATTTTTTCTAAAATTTCACCTAAACCGAATTGCCACAATGAAACGATTTCCGTTTTATCATTTTCATAATGTTCCATTTTAGTTAAATCGATTGCTCTAGGATAATCAAATGTCGTCAAATATAAATGAACATTTGGAACTTCTCTCAAAAGCGCAATCATCTGATCAATATTTTTTGAAGCTAGAGCTGAAAATAAAATATGGATTTCTCGATTTGGAAATTCTTTTTTCAAGTTTTCTGCTAAGCGACGCATTGCATGATCATTATGGGCGCCATCTAAAATGATCAATGGTTCATCACTGATTTTCTCCATTCGAGCAGGCCATCGAGCTTGCGCTAATCCGTGGTACACATCTTTGTCAGAAAAATTGAATTTCCGCATCTCACAATAAAGATAAAATAATTGGATCGCAACGGCTGCATTTTCAACTTGATGCCGACCTAATAAAGGTACTTTGACCTTAGGTAATTTACCGGCTTCACTATAAAAATTGAAAATCTCACCCCAATTTTTATCTGGATGTAAATAGCCTGTTTTATACTCATGATTATAGCGATACACTCTACTATGCTTCGTTTGGGCAACTTCATTGATCACCACAAAAGCTTCTTCTTCAATATTTCCAGTGACAACTGGAATTGACTCCTTAATAATCCCTGCTTTTTGGAAAGCAATTTTTTCAAGGGTGTCACCTAAGATTTCTGTATGATCTTTTCCAATGGTTGTGATTGCCGTCAACATCGGTTTTACAACGTTGGTACTATCTAATAAACCACCAAGTCCAACTTCTACAATGGCGATATCGACTTTCTCATCTAAAAAATAATCAAGAGCCATCGCCGTCAAGGTTTCAAATTCTGTGATTCCCGCACTTTCAGGTTGTTGATCCATCTCTTTGATCAACTCTTGATATTTTTCTACGTACTGAATAATATGATCATCTGAAATGCCTTGTCCGTTGATGGCAATTCGTTCATTAAAATGCTCGATATACGGAGATGTAAAGGTACCGACTTTTAACCCTAACTCTTCTAGCATACACCGTAAATAAGTGACAGTAGATCCTTTTCCATTCGTACCCGCAATATGAATCGTTGGTACTTTTTCTTCAGGATTGCCGACTCTTTTCAATAATGCTTCCACTCGATCAAGACCAGGTCTAGAGCCAAATGGCAGTCTACTATGAATCCAATCGATCGCTTCTTCTATCGTTAATGACATCTTATCAACTCCTCACTGTCCATTATATCGAAAGCGAAGGTGCTTTTCACCAATTAAAGTCTAAAATTCCATAAATGTTTGATTTACAGTTAAAAAAACTGCATTTTATAAAAAAGAGTAAACAAATGACTCTATGCTTTAAAAAAAGAACAGTTGTGATAAAATAAACAAGACTATATGTAAAAAGTGAGTATTGATTTTTTTGCATCAACACCTAACCCCGTGATAGACTAGATTCTTAGAGCATCACTCAAATCAAATTCATGTTATAAATAACTCGTTAAAAAATAGTATTGTTGCAGGTAGTTCGTTTGATTTTTCAAGATTGATTGGACCTTTATCCTAAAACAGTTATAAATCATTAGAATAGAGGAGCAGTAAAAATATGTTAAAAGTTAAAAAAAATTTATTGATTAGCGGGAGTTTTCTTCTCCCCCTACTATTATTGATCATACTCTGGTCGATTTTAGGATTAGCACCATTTGGGAATAACAATCTCTTAGTTAGTGATTTGGGCACACAGTATATGCCTTTTTTAAGTTTATTTAAGCAATTTTTTCAGGGTGATACCTATTCCCTTTATTCATTTTCCGATGCGCTTGGCGGAACGATTTTGCCCTTAAGTGCCTATTATTTATTAAGTCCGTTCAATAGTTTAGTGCTGCTTTTTTCTTATGAACAATTGCCGATTGCGATCCTGCTGATCATTACCTTAAAAATTTCACTAATGGGCAGTTCGATGTTTTATTACCTTCACAAAACCTATAAGCAATCTACGATAGCCACATTGCTCTTTTCAACCTCGTATAGTTTATGCGGTTTTGTAACGGTTTATTGTTTGAATTTTATGTGGTTGGATGCCCTTATTTTACTGCCTTTACTTATTTTAGGTATTCAGCGTTTGTGGGATCATAAAAAATATTGGCTTTATTCTGGCGCTTTATTTTTGTCTATTGTGACTAATTATTATATGGGCTACATGCTTTGTATATTCGCTGTATGTTACAGTCTTTACTGGTATTATCAAAAAAATGATGTGTCTAAAAGGAAATCGCTCTGGCAATTTATCAAGGAAGGTCGCTTGTTTTTTCTGACTTCCTTTCTTACCGGAATCAGTACCAGTTTTATTTTAATTCCAGCTATCGAAGGAATGTTAGCGACAAAGAAAACAAATTTTGACTGGCAAACATTTTTACCTACACCTAATTTTGGGCTTAATTTTCTTTCACAATTTGGCCTTGGTAGTGTTAATTTTGAATGGCGATTGGAGCATTTACCCACGATTTTTTCTGGGATCTTGATGGTTATCCTTTTTATCGCCTATTTCCAGCTATCTAGTATTCCTAAAAAGGCAAAATGGGGTGCCGCTTTTCTGCTTGGATTTATTTTCTTAAGCTTCTGGTTAGAGCTAGTGAATACAGTTTGGCATATGTTCCAAAGCCCAGCAGGATTTCCGTATAGAAATACCTTTATCTTTAGTTTTTTGATCATAAAATTTGCCTATGAAGCCTTTTTGAAATTAAAAGAGGGCGCAAAATTAACGATCATGATTCCAGCTATTTTCTCTGGGCTATTGCTCATTGGCTATGTTGCCTTAAAATTTTCTGAAGAAAAGATTTTTCTTTTATCTGATCATTATTTTATCATCAGTCTTATTAGTATTTGGCTGACCTTTGGTATCATCGTGTTTGCTCAAAAAAACAGTGACGCAAAAAGAGTTAGCATCTATGCATTATTATTTTTAGTTGTTTGCTCGGAATTAGTTTTTAATTTTTGGATCAGTTTTAAAGATATCCCATTTGGTAATCAAGAAAAATTTGCACAAACGTTTCAAATTCAAGATCGCCTGTTTTCAGATTTACAAGATAAGCAAACGAATTTATTCCGCATCAAACAAACCATTGATTCTGACACTGCAGGTTACAGAGAGAAAAATAATGGCTATAATAATCCAATTTTATATGGATACGCTGGTGTCTCAAGCTACACCTCTACGTTAGATGCCAAAACGCAAGATACTCTTCACGCTCTAGGCTTGTATCAAAAAAATGATCGTAGAATCGCTTATGTGGATGAATCAAAAGTAATCAACCTGCTCTTGAACGTCTCGTATCAACTAACACCTGAAGTCAAAACGTATCAGGAAAATCTTTCAACTGATTCATCTACAAATGTTTATCAAAATCCTGAAGCAATTGGGATGGGCTTTTTAGTCCCTTCAGAGTTTCGTTCACTAAAACTAGTAGAAAATCAACCTTTAAAAAATCAGGAAATGATTTTGCAGCAGATCCAAGCAAATCCGCAAACTTATTTTCAAGAAACACAAAAAGTCACTTGGGAAACACAAGCCGACAATCACTATACACTGACAACCAAAACATCCGCTAACGGTGAGCTTTACCTTTATGCACCCGAAATCAATTGGAAAAAAATCACCTCATTTAAAGTAAATGGTGAAAAAATCCAACCAGCTGTTTACATTGCAACCAATCAATTGTTTAATTTGGGTTACTTTAAAAAAGATGCTGAGATTGAATTACAACTTGAATCAGAAATAGCACTAGAAGATCAAATGATCGAATTAAAAACCCTACAACAAGATACTTTTGATTCATTTATTACCAAGCAAAAATCCCAAGCTATTCAACTTAAGCAACAGGCTTCTGGAACATTGTCAGGCAATATAACGGTTACTGACTCAGAAAATACTCTACTCTACTTAGCTATACCTTATGACAAAAATTGGCAAATCACAGTTGATGGAAAAAAAGTCAAAGCCATGTCGGTTTTAGGCAATTTTACTGGAATTGACTTATCTCCTGGAAAGCATCAAATCACGATGCAGTATCAACAAAGAAATTTCATTGTGGGCGTTATGATTAGCATTTCTGTTCTTTTGGGCGTATTATTTTATCAACTATTAAAGTATTACAAGAAACGAAAAACAACGTAACAGCGAGAGGAAACTGCAACCATGGGACGTAATATTCTAAAACGAATCATCTATGTACTGCCGATTGTAGGTGTCATCAGTTTTACTGGTTTGGTGATTTATGGTTATTCTAAAGGGATTTTTCATTCTGTTCAATCACTACAGGATTTTATTAAGCAATTTGGCGAATATGCGGTATTTATTTTTATCTTTTTACAGATATTACAGGTCATCGTGCCAATCTTACCTGGCGGTATTTCCACGGTTGTCGGTATGTTGATGTTTGGCAATGTTCAAGGGCTACTTTATAGTTATGTCGGTTTGATCATCGGGGAAATCATTGTTTACTGGTTAGCTCGCTATTACGGCAAGTCCTTTGCCCGATTGATTTTAACGAAGAAACGTTATTTAAAATTTGAAAAGATGCTGGATCGTCCCGAAAAAGGGATCAAGAGATTGATGATTATTACCTTGCTCGTTCCATTTGCACCAGATGATTTGGTGTGCTTGGTGGCTGGTCTGACTGATCTTCCTTTTAAGGAGTATATGAAAATTCTACTGATTTTTAAATTTTGGTCAGTTGCCACTTATGGCTATGCGGTCTTGTTCTTGTTCAATCGTTTTTTGATTGGTTGAATACATTATAGCAGCAAGTACGATTTTGATGTGAATTGTCAAAATTGTACTTGTTTTTGTTTACACTTTTATTTTCCTTTCTTGATTCATCCCTCCCCTATTTGTTTAAGTGAAGTAGTTTTATATTCAATACGTTATCTTATCAATATAAATCTTAAGTAAATGCGACTATTGTCATTCACCATAAATATAAAATAGTACATTTAACTATCTTTAATTTACAATTAAGCAGATTTTCACCACGTAAAATGCTATGATTGAATAACATTCAATCAATTAAGGAGGTGAGTCTATGAAAAAATATTGTAAGGTTGTCGGTCTGAGTCTTTTATGTTTATTATTCATCTCCGCTTGCGGGGCTAAAAAACAAGCAACAATGTATCAATTAAAACAAGATGATGAAGATGTAACTGTTCAAAATGTCGCCAAAGAAGATACGCTGCTCGCGCAAACTATCACAACAACTATTCAATATGAAACGATGGGCGTCAAAACAAAAAGCAAAGCGGAAAAATTATTAAACCCTAGCAAAGAACTGTATAGCAATAAACAGGGAGTCAACTATTCAATCGTTTTTAACGAAAAAGAAGCAACTGAAACAATCGAAATGGATTTAAAGGAGATTTCTCATGAAGATGTGAAAACATTGCCTTTGATTTCTTTGCCTGATGGAGATCTTAATTCAGCAAGTGAAAAAGTGAATGGAGAAAAATTAATCAATTTAGGATTTAAAAAAAAGACTAAGTAAAAAAAGGAGTTATTATGAAAAAAAAACAAATGATTAAAGGTCTTATGTTTGTTGGATTGTTTGGCCTCATTAGCGTGCATTCTCCTCTCGTTTCAGTAGCAGAAGAAAGTGAGCCGATTAAAGTAACCGATTCTAGTGACTTGAAACGATTGGATAAAACTGAAGTCACAGATGAAATGATTCCGACAACAATTGAGATTATTAGTGACAAAACACCCCTAATAGTTGATGAAACTCTGGCGTTGACTGCTAAAATCAGCTCTGATAGCACTATTAAAAACCCAATTTGGACAACAAGTGATGAATCGATTGCAACTGTTTCAGATTCTGGTATCGTAACAGGTAAACAAGCAGGTAGTGTGTCTATCACAGCTACTCTTTCTGATAAAAAAACGGCTTCGGTATTATTGACAGTTTCTGAAAAAAAAGAAGCAGTTACAGGAACTTATGGTACAGTTCCATGGACTTGGGAAGCCGAAACACAGACAATTATATTTGGAGAAGGAAATTTTCCGACATCAGATTGGGTAAATGGCATTCAGCCTAAAATCGAAAAATCAACCCGCTTAGAGGGAAAGAAAATTAAAAAAATCGTCTTTACGAAACCTGTTGTAGCCAATCGGAGTTCAGACTATTTATTTTATGAGTTAAGTGAATTAGAGGCAATTGAGGGGTTAAATTTATTAAATACAAGTAATGTGTCAGGAATGGCTTATATGTTCGGAGCGGCTTTTGGTCCAGGAAATAAACTAACTACAATAAATGTGAGTAACTGGGATACTAGTAATGTCACCAACATGTCTTATATGTTTGCTTCTGCTAGTAAACTGACAACTCTTGATGTAAGTAATTGGGATACAAGTAAAGTTACAAGTATGTTTGCTATGTTTAGAGATGGAAACAGTTTAACATCTTTAAATACAAGCAACTGGAACACTAGTAGCGTTACAAATATGGCTGATATGTTCAGAGATGCTAATAGTTTAACAACACTTGATACGAGAAATTGGAATACAAGTAATGTGACTGATATGTCCTATATGTTTCATTATACAAAATGCCTAACAACTCTCGATGTCAGTAACTGGGATATAAGTAAAGTTAAAAATACATTGAAAATGTTTAATTATGCAAGTAGTTTAACCAGTCTAGATGTTAGCAAATGGGATACCAGTAGTATCACAAATATGACGAATATGTTTTATTCTGCAACCAGTTTAACAGCGCTTGACGTGAGTATGTGGAATACGAGTAACGTTACGAATATGGATTATCTGTTTGGTTGGATGAATAATCTAACGGCTCTTGATGTGAGTTCTTGGGATACTAGTAACGTCACGAATATGCAAGGAATGTTTCTTCATACGGAAAGTTTAACAACACTTGATGTGAGCAAGTGGAATACAAGTAACGTCACAAATATGGACTACTTGTTTAGGTCTGCCAATGCTTTGACGGCTCTTGATGTTAGTACATGGGATATAAGCAAGGTTATCAGTATGAATTTTATGTTTTATAATACAAAAACTCTGACAGCACTTGATGTCAGTAAGTGGGATACTAGTAACGTTGTATATATGAATAATCTATTTAATTTCGCTTTAAACCTCACAAGTCTCGACGTTAGTACCTGGGATACTGGTAAAGTAAAGGATTTCTCTCACATGTTTGCTTACACAAAGAAACTAAAAACAATTGATGTCAGTAAGTGGAATACTAGTAGTGCTATCTATATGAATAACATGTTTGATATTGCCTCAAATCTGACAGATGTGGATGTCAGCATGTGGGACACTAGTAATGTGACAAATATGTCTTATATGTTTAAATATGCTAGTAATCTGAGAACGATTAATATAAGTAATTGGGATACGAGTAAGGTAACAAAAATGGATCAAGCATTTGCCTTTACAAATTCTCTAAATACTTTAATTCTAGGCGAGAAAACATTAAATTTATTAAAAGAAGCGAGCTTTCCTGAGAAAAAAGATACAATTTACACAGGAAAATGGAACTTGATTTCCCCTAATATTCAGAATAGTTATTCTAGTAGTCAAGACTTAATGGCAAATTATGATGGAACAAAACCTGGAAAATATGTTCGGGAAAAATATGGAGACAGTACAAAAGTAACTGGAATTGAATTAGCACCTTCAACTCTAGAACTGGCTATTTCAGAAGAAGTCGCATTAAAAGCAACGATTACACCTGAGACTGCCAGCAATAAAAATATTATCTATACTACATCCGACAATTCAGTTGCAACAGTTTCTGCAACTGGTATAGTGAAAGGTCTAAAAAAAGGAACCGCTATAATTACTGCAACAACAGAAGATGGTAATTTTCAAGCAAGCAGTACAGTCACAATCTTGCAGCAGAGTTCTTTCTTGATCGACCTGTTTTATTTAGGAATCGATGACTATGTAACCGGAAACGTTGATAATCGTTTATCTGCTAAAAAGGTTCAATTAGTTATAAACGGAGAGGAAATTACGACTTCAACCATTTTTAAAGATGGAAGTTTTGAATTAGATACTGAAGGAAAGATTACCAAAGTAACAGATACTGTAGAAGTGATTGCATTAGATAGAAAAAATAAAGAGTTAGAGCGAGAAACAGTAGCCATAGAAGAAAAGTACTACTCCTTAAACGTCAATCCATACACTCTATATGAAGATTCATTTGTAACTGGGCAAACTGACTATTTCCACACCCATGTAGCATTAGTTATCAATGGTGAGGAAATTGAACGTAAGTTGCTCTCTTCAAATAGAAGCTTTAGTTTTGATGTAGAAGATTTGATTGACTATTCTGACGATGAAGTTGAAATCATTGGTTACCGTTATGAAGAGGAAATTACGCGTAAAAATGTAACTATTGAAGAGCCCAAGATAGACATATCTCTGACTCCATACAAAGTTGACGACCCTTATCTAACTGGTAAAGTTACTGGAAAATCTGCCACTACCGTTCGTTTGTATGTAAACCGTAGACGACAACAAACAGTCAAAATAGCCGAAGATGGCACCTTTAACCTACTAGGTGTTGCCATTTTATCCCCAACAGATAAAGTTGAAATTGCAGTATTAAATGATGCTGGGATTGAGATTCAGCGATTCTCTGTAGAAATAAGTAAGTAGTCCGATAATTTTAAACAAGTAAAATGGGACAATAATCAGCATTTTTTCTGATTATTGTCCCATATTTTTCGTTTTACTTCACAGTACGCAGTTGCGCAATTCGTTCTTTCACAACGATTTGTTTTTCTAAATAATCTTTCTCTTTGGCTTTTTCAGCTTCTACAACTTCATCCGGCGCATTAGAAACAAATCGTTCATTTGCTAATTTACCTTGAACACGTTTGACTTCTTGTGTCCATTTGTCTAATTCTTTTTCTAATCGAGCAATTTCTTCTTCCACATTGATCAAACCAGCTAGTGGTAAATAGAGTTCAGCTCCTGTTAAAACAGCTGACATCGCCAATTCTGGCGCTATAATGTCACTTGCAATTGTTAACTCATCTGGATTACAGAAACGCTCAATATAATTGGTATTTTCAATCAAGAATTTATCTACCGCTTCATCACTTGTTTTGATCAATAAAGTGATTGGTTTAGACAATGGTGTATTCACTTCAGCACGAATATTACGTACTGCGCGAATTACTTCTTTTAAGACTTCCATACCACGAGCGGCAGTTTCGTCTGAAAATTCTTCCTGAACAACTGGATAATCAGCAATCACAAGAGATTCACCTTGATGCGGAATATTTTCCCAGATTTCTTCGGTCACAAACGGCATGATTGGGTGCAATAGACGTAAAATTTGGTCTAGTGTATAAACTAAAATGCTCCGTGTTGTTTGTTTTGCCCCTTCATTTTCGCCGTACAGAATTTCTTTACTCATTTCAATATACCAGTCACAGAAATCATCCCAGATAAAGTTATATAACTGACGACCTGCTTCACCAAATTCAAAGCGATCGAATAAATCAGTAACACGAGCGACTGTTTCATTTAGACGAGTTAAAATCCAGCGATCTGCTACCGTTTTCTCACCACTAAAGTCGATGTCTTCATAAGACATCCCTTCAACGTTCATGATCACAAAACGGCTAGCATTCCAGATTTTATTGATAAAGTTCCAAGAAGCATCCATTTTTTCGTAACTGAAACGCATATCTTGACCAGGTGTAGAACCGTTCGACATAAACCAACGCAATGCATCTGCCCCGTATTTATCGATCACTTCCATCGGATCGATTCCATTACCTAGAGATTTACTCATTTTACGTCCATCTTCTGCTCTGATCAGACCATGCATCAAGACATTTTTAAATGGCGCTTGTCCCGTAAATTCTAAACTTTGGAACATCATGCGGCTAACCCAAAAGAAAATAATATCGTAGCCTGTTACCAAAGTGCTTGTTGGAAAATAACGCTTAAAGTCTGCCGCTTCCTCATCAGGCCAACCCATTGTTGAAAATGGCCATAAAGCAGAACTAAACCATGTATCTAATACATCTGAATCTTGTGTCCAATTTTCTATGTCACTTGGCGCTTCCATGCCGACATACATTTCGCCTGTTTCTTTATGATACCAAGCAGGAATTTGATGCCCCCACCATAATTGGCGTGAAATAACCCAATCATGTACATTTTCCATCCAACGTAAGAATGTTTGATTAAAACGTGGTGGATAAAATTCTACTGCGTCATCTGTATATTGATTTTTGATGGCTTTTTCAGCAAGTGGCGCCATTTTAACGAACCATTGTGTGGATAAACGAGGTTCAACAACAACACCTGTACGCTCTGAATGACCAACACTGTGATTCATTGTTTCAATTTTGATCAAGCGGTCCATTTCTTTTAAGTCAGAAACAATCATTTTACGTGCTGCAAAACGATCCATCCCTGCATATTTCCCTGCTAAATCATTCATAGAGCCATCTTCGTTCATTACATTTACACGTGGTAAATCGTGACGGTTACCTACTTCAAAGTCGTTAGGATCGTGAGCTGGTGTGATTTTCACTACTCCTGTTCCAAATTCCATATCTACATATTCATCGGCAATGATCGGAATTTCTTTATCTACTAAAGGTAATGTCACAGTTTTACCGATCAATGCTTGGTAACGCTCATCTTCAGGATGAACTGCAATCGCAGTATCGCCTAACATTGTTTCTGGACGAGTTGTTGCGATTTCCACAACACCTGTTCCATCAGTCAGTGGATAACTCATATGATAAAAGGCACCTTCGATATCTTTGTGGATAACCTCGATATCCGATAAGGCCGTTTTAGCTTTCGGATCCCAGTTGATGATATATTCGCCACGATAGATCAAGTCTTTTTCATACAAAGAAACGAACACTTTGCGGACCGCTTGAGATAATCCATCATCTAAAGTAAAACGTTCACGGCTATAGTCTAAAGATAAGCCCATTTTTGCCCATTGTTCACGGATATGAGAAGCATATTCTTCTTTCCAATCCCAAACTTGCTCAACAAATTTTTCACGGCCTAAATCGTAACGAGAAATATCTTGTTCAGCTAATTTTTCTTCCACTTTTGCTTGGGTTGCGATACCTGCATGATCCATTCCAGGTAACCATAATGTGTCAAAGCCCTGCATTCTTTTTTGACGGATGATCATATCTTGTAACGTTGTATCCCACGCATGTCCTAAATGTAGCTTACCTGTAACATTTGGTGGTGGAATCACGATTGAATAAGGTTTTGCTTCTTTATTGCCGTTTGGTTTGAATAAATCTTGGTCTAGCCATTTTTGGTAGCGACCTTGTTCTACTTCTGTTGGTTGGTATTTAGTTGGCAGATTTTTTTCTTCTGTCATGTATATTCCTTCTTTCTGATTTTAATCTAAATGAATATTGAACATGTAAAAAGCCCTAAAATACTTTCGTATTTTAGGGCGTATAAACAAGTATACGTGGTACCACCTAAATTGTGTTTGAAAAATTCAAACACCGCTTCATTCGTGAGGTAACGATCACTACTCGAATCATTTTACTGAATTCAAATCATTGACTCCCAAGCTACCTTCTTACTGGTTATGTGAAAATCTTCCACCAAGTGATTTTCTCTCTATAACGATGCCAGTAGTACTCCTCTTGATCATGGTCTTTGGTTTATTTTAACATTTAAGTAAGCGATAAGTCAATTTGAACTGATCTAGCTTTAAGCAAAAAATTTTCTCTCAAGTATTTCATTTCTATATGCTGTGTGCTTTAGTAATAGATAGACTTGAAAGGGGAATTTACATGTTAGAGAAAATGAAATTAGAAGAGTATTTTGAATTTTGTCAATATCAAAAAAAGTTGGATAGTAAAACACTAAAAGCTTACAAAATAGACCTTCAACAATTTTTTGATTACGTTGAACAAACTGATATTGACCTTATTAACCGGTCAACGATTGAACAATATATACAATTTCTAGCTTGTACTTATAAAACGACTTCTATTAAAAGAAAATACGCTTCTTTGAAAACGTACTTTAGCTATTTGGTATATATGGACTTTATTTCCCTAAATCCATTTACTAATATAAGACTCCAGCTGAAAGAAGAGACAATATTACCAAGAGTCTTTTCTTTAGATACATTGGAACAACTTTTGAAAACGGCTTATTCAGAACATTCCAATCCACTAAACAAACAATCTTCTTTCCAAAAGTTTTCCGCAGTTCGAAATATTGCTGTTTTAGAGCTTCTATTTTCAACTGGAATCAGAGTTTCTGAATTATGTAATTTGACCATGGAAAATACAGATTTGACGAATCAAAAAATTTTAATCAAAGGAAATGGTTCCAAGGAGAGAGTTTTATATTTATCTAATAAAGAAGTTATCACTGCGATGAGAAAATATATTGTTCTTCGTGATCACTCTAAGTCTAATTGTCCCTATTTTTTCATTAATCGCTTAGGAGATAGGCTCTCTGAACAGTCTGTTCGTACCATTATCCAAAATATTGGAAAAAAAGCCAACCTCTCGATTCATTTAACTCCTCATATGTTTAGACATACATTAGCTACTACTCTTTTAGATGAAGGAGTGGACTGTCGGTATATTCAAAGCATTTTAGGTCATAGCTCTATAAAAACAACAGAACGATATATTCATGTGAGTTTAACGATGCAAAAGAATGTTCTTTTGAAGAAACATCCTAGACATCATTTTTCATTTGGATGAATTTTATAATATCCTACCTCTTATGGCTTATTGTGAACAAAGGATAATAAGCAATTATCGGAGGTTAAGTATGACTAATATTAATAAAATAAGTATTCTTTATCTAGCAAAATATGCACCAGATTTTTTGGATCAGGAGATTCCCAAAAATATAAACGACGTTGTTTATGCAGAATATCATAAAAAAATATATGAAATACTCAGAAAAAACTTTGATATGGTTATATCTTCTAGAGATCCAGGAAAGCTACTAAACTTAGATAATTCAGTTGATTATATTTTCTCTTTATATAACAAATTTGATATTAGAAACTCAGAAATTTTTGTCTCAACTTTAGCAGAATATCATAAAATACCATATTTGGGTGCTACACCTAACATTAGAGCGCTAGCGGAAGACAAACATCTAGCAAAAATGTTGGCTAAACATGCAGGTATTCCAACAGCAAAATGGCAAGTTTATAATGTTCATGATCCTCTTATAGCGCCTAATTTTGAGCCACCTTTTTTTGTAAAACCCCGTTTTGGTGCTGCTTCTGTTGGAATAGATGAGTCGTCTATTTGTGATTCTTGGTTTGAAGCTACCGAAAAAATCAAAAAATTTTATAAAGAAGAAACAGAAGTAATTTTAGAGCAACAATTAAAAGGCATTTATTACACCTGTCCCGTGTTAAATAACTTTGATTCACCAATTTTTTTAACACCAATTAAAGAAACATCTATTTTAAAAGATAACGTTGTAACATATGAACAAAAAAGGAAGATTACTGGAGGATTAGACCGAGTAATCAGCTTTGATAAAGATATCAATCAGGCGATGCTTTCTTACTCTAAAAAAATATTTTCTTTAGTTCAACCACTTGACTATACCCGTTTCGATTTTATAGTTGACGATTTAGGAACACCTTACTTTCTAGAATTTAATGTTTGCTGTAACTTAGGAGAAAAATCTACTGTTGCGCAAAGTGCTCTGCATTCTAACATTTCATATGAAGACTTATTATTAAATATTGTTTATTCAAGTTTATTCAGACAGAATGTTATTTCAGAAACTTTCAACAAAAAGTTGTAAAGGATCTACATACCAGTAAGCTAAATAACATGGTTGAAAATACTTTTTCCAAGTATCGAAACTTAATTTATCAATTCCTTCTTCTTGCCTAAGCTCGTCAATGAATTGACGAGTTTTTTCTGGATATGAGCGATCGGGATAATTACCGCAAAGTTCCTCATATTTAAAAATTTCAGATGTTTGATTGACGTATTCCGCAAATAACCGATTTGGATAATATTTTTGTCGTACTCGATCAATTGGATGAGTGGCTACTTCTTCTTCTATTTTTTTTAAAATTTCAAGTGCCTGTTTTTTTTCTCCCATATAAAGTTTCATACAGGCGTAATTTATTTTCGAAAAAATTATTGGCATACTATCGTTACTAAATCTTTCAGCAATAGAAAGGTCGCTTAAAACATTGGGAAAATCGCCTTTTAATCCCTGACATATTCCTCGATTATTAAATACCACATATAAATGACGGTTTCCAAACTTTGAAAGTTCCTGAATCGTATCATTTAGATCTAGCAAAGATTGTTCATAATTCCCTTGCTCGCACCATTCTTTTCCTCTATTAGCCAATGTTGAATAATACCCAAACAAATCATTATGCTGCTTAAAACTATCTAAAGCATAATTATACACTTCTATTTTTTTAGAAAAAAGTGTCATTCCATTTCTCAAAAGATAGCCATAATTTTTTGAATCTTTTATTGATTCATGAACATCACTATATATTTTTTTTGCTTCAACTAATTTATTAGAATGTATTAGTGTACTAATTAAGTACGAATTTAAAAGACATTTTAAATCTCGATTCTTGGTTATTTTGATGCAACTTTTGAGTTCCTCAATTGCATCTTTTTGACGTTTACATCGACTGAGAAGAGTGGCTCTCAAAATTCGATAGCTTAAATTTTCATTTATATTAACATGATCAATCCATTCCAATGCTTGCTTATATTCTCGGTGTTTACAATAAAAGATAGCTGCATATACACAATCATCTTCATGTTCAGTGGATAAAGCTGCTTCGCTGAAAAGTTCCTTTGATAGAGTATTTTGTGTTTTAATCTCTATAAATAATTTTTTTTTCGCATATCTACTTACCGTTGTTAATTCCAACTTTTTTGAAAGATTATACAATAAATTAATTAATGTATAATCTAATTTTGAAGAATCTAATTTTGAAAAATAAGTATAAATAGCGTTTTCGTAAAAGAAAAGATCAGAACTAATTAACAAAGGATGATTAGATGTATTCAACTTATAAAATTTATCTCCAAAATTGTTTATTTCTTCACTAATCACTTGCTCTGCAAGCAATCTTTCTATACTAGTGACAAATTGATCAGGTAAAATTCCTAATGTATTTGTTAGCCTACATACTATTTCATTCAAATACCTAAACTCTATAGATATTTCACTTTTCAATAAAATTTGAACAATATTTTTTTCTACTAACGAGTATGAGTGGTTCTTGTTAGGATGTTTAATTTGTTTGATATGATTAACAATTGTATGGATATTTTGCTTATGTTCCTCTAGAATTGTATTTGCTTCATCTTCATTCAAATCAATATTCTCCAACTGAGCCAGTTCAACAATTAATTTATTGTGAGGTGCAAGAAAGCTAATAGTAGTTTGACTATTATTACGGCTGTATAAATGATTAGAAAGTTTGATGATTTGATCATTTTTTTCAGTTTCTATTAGTACAAAGTTTAACCTTGTTTGCAAAAGCAATTGTTTTAGTATATCAAAATCATCTTCATGAATATACTGAACATTATCCAAAAAAATAATGACTTTGCGTTCTATTGACTCTCTTAATACGTCAGTAAAATAGTCAATCAAGATTTCCTCTAAAACTGTATTATAATATGTAAACTCAACAGGCAGAGCACTTTTTTTTTGGGTAACGTAACCTAGAAGAGATCCTATATTGGGAACTATGCTGATTAAGCTTTGAATAAACGTTTGATCTTTACTTCCAATTTTCTCATCAATATAGCTTTGAATTTTTGTATCGAACTCTTTTGTAAATACTGTTGCAGCAACTTCTATAGGTAATTTCTTATTTCTGTTCATATCAATATATATTGTTTTAACATAATCGTCTTTTTCCTCAATAATTGACATGAAGTCCTTAATGAATGATGTAATGCCACATGCTTTAAATGCTTCAAGATAAGTAATTTTGTTATTTTTTTGAAATAAACTACTTCTTAGTTCTCCTCGCTCTCTTTCTCGATCCGCGTATGCTGTCATAATATATCACCTCTCACAATAATAACCTCCGATAATTGCTTATTATCCTTTGTTCATTTTTATTTACAGTCCTACAATAATGCGATAGATTTAACCTTTTTTCTTACCATTCGGTAAAGTCTCGCTTTTCTTAGAATGTTCTTATAATTTTGCTACTGATAATATGTATCTCAACAATTTTCCAATTCGAACAGCCTTCAAAGCACTTGTAGATATCGTTCTATTCATTGCATCAATATTATTATGAATTGCAGATAAATTATTTTCTATTGCACTTAAATTTGCTGTACTTATAACTCCTTCAGCTAATTTCGTCCTCCTAAATTTATTTTCTATCAAATCAATTTTAACATAAATAAACAACATTTTATAATCAATTTTTACTAATGTATATAAAAATACCAACAATTATTTTCAAATAAATGGAAAAGGGAGACCTAGTAACTCGGAAAGTCCGCCTTTTTTCTTCATTCTAATAAATAATACTAGCATCAAAAGGACAAATAAAAAGAGTGAGCCAAAACCCAAAAACAGGCTCCACTCACTCTAAAAAAATTTTATTATTGTATGAAACTAATACAGATGCTCTTAAAAACTAAAGAATACTTGCCACTTTATCCAATGCAACTGCATAATCCGGCTCTTCCGCAATCTCAGTCGAAATTGCTTCATAAACCAGCTTACCTTCTTTATCGATCACAAAAATTCCACGTGCTAAACGTCCCATTGCAGGGATGAATAAACCATATGCTTCACCAAAGGTTCCTTCTGTGTCATGTAAGAGTTCCATGTCCACACCTTCAGCTGCACACCAATTTTCTTGTTCTTCTTTTGTATTGTTTGATATCGTGATAAATTTAACACCAGCAACATTCGCTGCTTCTTGATTGAAACGCTTTGTTTGTAATGAACAAATTCTAGTATCGATATCCGGTACTACACTGATCAAAACAGGTGTACCTGCAAAATCTGAAAGATTAACTACTTCATCTTTTAAATTTTTTAATGAGAAAGCCGGCGCTTGGCTGCCTACTTCTGGTTGTGCACCAATAATTTCTACTACTTCACCTTTTTTTGTTACTTGCATTCTGTTCTTCCTCCTTATTTTAAAAGCGGAACAAATCGGTTAATCCTGTAGAAAATTAGCATTGAAACGTTCTTTGTTTCACTGACAATTCATCTATTTTTCCAAGGATTGATTTGTGCAGCTAGATAACATAAAACCAATCATTCTCTCTTTAGTATAGAGGAACGAAGAACAGATGACAAAGTTCTTGCTTTCTATGCTTTTTTACTTGCGAACGTTTCATCAAAATAAATCAAGGTCTGCAACTCAGTTGTTAAATCGATATATTGTACACTCACATTGGCTGGAACAGTTACACGATCGGGAGCAAAATTCAAAATTGCCGTAATTCCTGCTGCAACAATTTTATCGATAGCTTCTTGAGCGTATTGACTGGGTACAGTTGAAATTGCAACGGTGACCCCTGTGCGCTTGACTTCTTCCGCTAGATTTTCCATTGGCTGGATCATGATATCATCAACTGATAGTCCCACAAGCTCTGCTTCTGTATCAAATGCACACACAATATTCAAGTTTTCATTTCTACGGAAATTATTTTTTACCAACGCTTTGCCTAAATTGCCACAACCGATCAAGGCAATCCGTTTTTCTTCTTGGGTATTTAAAATATGACTAAATACTTCGATTAAATAAGGTACATCATAACCATAACCGCTACGTCCTAATTCACCTAAATGGGAGAAATCGCGTCGGATCGTAGCCGACGGCACTTGGATCACGTCACTAAACTCTTTAGACTTGATCCGAGTTACGCCGGAATCTCCTAACATTTTTAAATAACGTAAATATAACGGTAATCGTTTAGCCGTTGCTTTTGGCATTGTTTTTTCTTTATGTAATTCTTTCATTTTTCTAGCCCCCTTGTTACTTATTTCACATATATATAGTTTAGCATGGTTGAGGTGTGTGAGCAACTTGTTTGTGAAAAAAATGCAGATATTAGAAAAACCTAATAGAAAAAAGAACAGATTCGATAGCGTTATCAAGTCTGTTCTTTCAACTTTTATAGGAAATCAGAAAATTCTTCGTTTTGTTCGCTTTGTTCTGTTATTTCACTAACTTTCAAACCAGCCATTGAACGAGCCATTAATCCTTCGATATCTAAGCGAGCTTCATAAGCTTGGGCTTTATCTAACTTTGGTCGCGTTTTTGGTTGCGGTGGCGCAAAAATTGTACAGCAATCTTCAAATGGTTGGATCGCTAATTCAAAGGTATCGATTTTTTCAGCGATTTCTATGATTTCACCTTTGTCCATTGAGACAACAGGTCGAATAATCGGTGTTGTGGTCACTTCATTGATCGCCACCATACTTTGCAAGGTTTGTGAAGCAACTTGTCCCAATGATTCGCCATTAATGATCACTAAGCCTTTTCTCGCAGCACGTATGGCATCTGTCAAACGCAGCATCATTCGACGTGTCACAGTCATTAGATACCCTTCTGGGACCACTCGTTTGATTTCTTCTTGTATCTCAGTAAATGGTACTTCAATAAACTGAATACTACCGCCATATGGAGCGATTTTTGCTGCTAAATCTTTGGCTTTTTGTAAGGCTTGTTCACTGGTATAAGGCGGGCTGGCAAAATGAACGGCTTCAACTTCTACACCACGTTTCATTGCTAAGTAGCCTGCTACTGGTGAATCGATCCCTCCAGAAAGCATTAACATACCACGTCCGCTAGCTCCCACTGGCAACCCGCCAGCACCACGAATGGTTTCATAAGAAAGATACGCACCTTCTTTACGGATTTCTACACGAATTTCGATATTCGGTTTTTTCATTTGTACGGCTATTTCAGGAAAAACTTCAAAAACTGCTCCGCCAAGCTCTCGGTTTAATTCATTGGTATCTAATTCAAAGCTATGATCTGAACGTTTGGAAGTGATTTTAAATGTTTGTCCCGGCTGATAAGCGGATTTGATGATCGTTTGAACCATTTCACGAATTGCCGGCATTGTTTTTTCCACACGAACGCTAGGTGAAAAATTTTGAATACCAAAGACTTTTTCTAACTTAGGTAAGATTTGTACACTGTCTTCCCCATTTAATAATAAGTGCATTCGATCTCGATCTGCATGGATCTTGACAGCAGGAAAATCGCCTAGTACTCTTTTAACGTTTTGTGCTAGTTGAGAGATAAATAATTTTCTATTTTTCCCTTTCGTTGAAAGTTCGCCATAGCGAACCATGATTTCAGTATATTTCACAATTTTTCAATCCTTTTCTATAAGCTTGATTTTCTAGTATTATTTACTTTAGCTAGTATATCATAGCAATTAAGAGATTTTTGCTAATTTTTATTCGTTTTTTCTTATCCATTCAATACCAAGAATTTTTTATACAACTGATTAAAGATAATCATAAACTGTTCAGCTTCAGCAATTGTATTACTTTCATCTAAGCTGACTCTAATAGCAGAAGTTGCTAAAGCATCCGGTACTTTCATGGCATGTAGGGTACTACTAGCCATTTTTTTCCGGCTAGAGCAGGCACTTGTCGTTGATGTGTAAATTTGCTTTTCTTCTAAGGCATGTACCAGTACCTCGCCACGAATCCCTTTTAGCGCAAAGCATAAAATATGCGGAGCAAAATCGGACGTCTCTTTTGAAAAGACCGTAACGTTCGAATATTCTTGTAAAGCTTCAACCAAATAACGACGAATAGTTGCCGTATGCATTGGTTTTTCTGCTCTTTTATCTGTATATAAACGCAATGCTTTCGCCATTGATACAATCCCAGCAACATTCTCTGTACCGCTTCTTTGATCATTTTCTTGACCGCCACCGTTTAATAAAGGGGTTAGCTTACGTCCGTGTTTCCAATAAATAAACCCAACACCTCTTGGTCCATGAAATTTATGCGCAGAAAATGTAGCAAAATCTACACGTGGCGTTAGCCATTGTTCCTGAGCGACCTTGCCAATTGCTTGAACAGCATCCACATGAAAATGGATCGTTGGATGATTTTCTAAACAGTCGCTGATTGCTTGAATTGGCTGGATCGAGCCGATTTCATTATTGACTGCCATAACAGACACAAGAATGGTATCTTTACGAATCAATTTCGCTAATTCATCTACTATTACAAATCCGCGTTCATCAACCGGAGCAATCGATAGTTCAAAGCCATTTTCGGCCAACTGTCTTGCTGTTTCAGAAACAGCTGGATGCTCAATATTTGAAATAATAATATGGCGACCAAATGATTTTTTCTCCAAAGCCGTTCCTTTTAAGACCCAATTATCGCCTTCTGTGCCACCGCTTGTAAAATAAATCTCGTTTGATTTTACTTGGATCAAATCAGCAATTTGTTTCCGTGCTTGCTCTAGCAAGCGATTTGCTTGATTACCTAGATCATGCAAACTAGACGGATTGCCAATGATTCGTTGATTAACTTTTACATATGTATCTAACGCTTGCGGATAAATTGGCGTTGTTGCGCTGTTATCAAAATATATCATCTAAAAACCTTCTTCTCTTGAAATTCTTTCCTATTATATACTTTCTGCTTTCGTAGTTCAACCGAATACAAAATAAAAAGGTGAGACGCTTGTCTCACCCTTAACTATTTACATTGCATCAAGATTGTTGAAATAGAAATCTTCGATTCGTCTAAACGCACCTGGTTCTACTCGTTCAAGTGCCGTTCCAATTTCATCTAATGCATCTTGATATCTATACTCTTTTGAAAATAGTTCTAAACTATTTTCCATCGCTACACGAATTGCTTCGTGTGTATGACGGTAACGATTTGCATACTGCATCATTTGTTCTGTTAATGCTGCAGAGTTAACTAAATCATTGGTTTTCTTATCTAGTAATTCTAAATCTTCATTACAAAGATCAGAAAGTTTTTTGATCTCTTCCATATTGATTCTAATACGGTTCAAGGCTTTACTTAGTTCTTCAATACGGTCTGTTGCAACAAAGAAGAATTCTAAGTAATCAGCTGGTAACCCTGGCAAACGTTGTTTTTCAACATAGCGTTTGATGTTACGTAAACGAAAATCATATTGATCAACTTTTTCTTGGGCAGCTTTTTCACCTTTGCGTAATTCTTTCAATGAATCATCGATTTCAACTTGTTGATTTTCGATGTCATCTAAAATCTTATAGCAATCTTTAAAGAATGCTTGAACTTCTGAATATGGAATGGTATGTTCTTTCATTTTTGGTTCGAAATCTTCATAACGGCGAATCAGTTCTTCAATCTCAGTTTGGAAACCTCTTGAACGTCCAAGCTCATTGTGATTCAATGTGTAACTTTGTGACGTGTGATCCAGTTCGATCATTAATTGGCGATTGTTTTTCAATGCGTGGGCAATGTAATCACCAACGACTTTATGATTTGTGATCACATATTTCTTAGCATTGATCTCACGTTCCATGATTTCATATAATGCATCGATTGCATTAGCTGTATCACGGTTTGCAACTTCAACTGCATCGACTTCTGTTTTCTCTAAATCAACCGTTGAATTTTTCACACGTTTTTGAACACGTCTCAATTCTTCTTCAAAATTCTTTTCAGGGAACACATAATGATCTGCAAGCAGACGTTTGTATCCTTCTTCGATCTCTTTTAGTTGATCTGGGAATGTCCGGTTCAATTCGTCATAAAGTGGTGGGATACGTTTCATCACATCATCTAACTCATAGGTGTGACGTTCGGCATTTTCCAATACTTCACGTGCTTCGATCGGATCGCCAGAAGTATTCAATGTAACAAATTGAGTAAACTCGATCTCGATATTTTTGATTTGTTTTTGTAATTCCGGATAAGCTGAACCAAATTCTGATTTTTCGTCATGAAGTAATTTACTGATTTCTTCGTAAACATCTAAAGCTTTTTGAACTTCCAATGAATTGCGCTCTTCACTTTCACGTAGCTCTTTCAAACCATTACGAATGATCTCAACTTCTGATTCCATCTCAGTCATTGTCTCGTCAGCTTCGGCAACTGCTTTTTTTGCTTTCATAAAACGGAAGGTTTCATTTAAATTTTCAACTTCAAAAATCTGACTTTCTAACTCTGCAAAAGAACGAGTAGAAATCTCGGTCCAACGTTGATTCCATTCTCTAAATGTGTTCTGACTTTGCCCGACCATGTGCATTTTTTTGACATCATCGACCTCTTCAATCACTGGTAAGTCGAACAGCGCTTCTTTCCTCTTTTCCAGATCATCGAGTTTCATTTGATTTTTCTTTCTCATAAAATAACCAACTAAATACAAAACTGCTGCGATGATTATTATAGCTAAAACTACGATAATGATCAGATTATTCTTCATTCATGGTTCCTCCGTTTATTAGTCCATATATGATATGCAACAGCCAATAGATAACAAAAACACCTCTATCTACTATCACAATATTCTCTTATCTACTTAAAATTACTTAAAAACACCTACAGAAAATTATATCACAAACCACTCAATCAAGCACTAACAATTTGTAAATTTTTAAGAAATGTTTTGACTTTGTATTATTGTCACGCATCTCTGCCGACTATTCGTTAGTTTAACCGATTTTCTCTGTCTTTTGCAACTTTTTACACACATCGCTCAATGTATCGATTTTTTGATCTGCCAATTGCTGGTCCATACCAAAGCGAGTATCTTTTATAGCCCAAACCGTTGTCCCTGCATCACGAGCGGAACGAATGCCTTTTTCAGAATCTTCGATCGCCAAACAATTTTTAGGATCCAGTCCTAATTCTTCTGCGGTATATTCATAAATCTCTGGAGCTGGTTTGCTTTTTTTGAATTGTGTGCCGCTCACGACTACATCAAAATAACTCGTTAATTGTCCTTCTTTTAAAACTTCTTGGATCACATCTAACGTTGATGATGAGGCTAAACCGATTCTATACCCTTTTCTTTTAAAAAACTGCAAGACTCGTTTGGCATCTGGATCGATCAACTGACTGTAATCAATCGGGTGTTCTGCTTTGTATTGATGGTATTTTTCATTTAAGAAAGCTTCATCATAGATTGTATCATTAACTTCAAGAATCGTCTCCCATAAGCTTCGCATGTCCGCTCCGATAAATAATGGTAGCGGAATCTGTTCAATAGATAGATCATATTCCTTGAGAAAAGCTTTTCTACGTTGATAATAGAACTCCTCACTATCGACTAACACACCATCCATATCGAAAATAATTCCCTTGTATTCTTGCGTCATTTTGGCGCTCCTTTTTTTGACTATTCTTATTCAGCTCTACCAGTCTAACAAAAGTTTGAAAAAAAATGAAGAAATTTGTTGGAAAATAACGGAAAAGAACGAATAATTGTCATTTTTACAGTTGCTTTTCAGTCCATCTTTCGGTATTCTTTTACTATTATAATGAAAAATCTATTAAAATTAGGAGTGAAAAAAGTGAAAGTCACAAAATTTGGAGGTAGCTCATTAGCATCAGCTGCACAATTAGAAAAAGTTTTACAAATCGTAAAAGAAGACGCTTCACGAAAGTTTATCGTTGTTTCAGCTCCTGGTAAGCGTTCTTCTGAGGACATCAAAGTAACAGATTTACTTATTGCTTACTATAATACTTATTTAAATAATGAAAATACGACTGAAATCACTGGCAAAATCGTTGATCGTTACGAAGCGATTTTAGATGAGTTAGGGCTTGATAAAGAGATACTAAATGATATTCAACAAGGAATCCAAAAATTGGCTACATTACCAAAACAGGATAACCCACATCTTTTTGATGCCTTTTTAGCCAGCGGTGAAAATAACAATGCAAAATTAGTTGCCTCTTTTTTCCAACAGCGCGGACTAAAGGCTCGTTATAAAAATCCGAGTGATCTTGGGATCATTGTCTCAGACGAACCTGGTAATGCCCGAATTTTGCCATCTTCTTTAAGCAAAATCAACCAGTTTAAAACAACTGACGAAATTTTAGTGATTCCTGGCTTTTTTGGTTTTACAGAAGCGGGAGATATTTGTACATTTTCTAGAGGAGGCTCTGATATCACAGGCTCGATCGTTGCAGCTGGAGTCGAAGCTGATATTTACGAAAACTTTACGGATGTTAATGGGATTTTTGTGGCTCACCCTGGAATCATTCATGAACCTAAAACAATTAAAGAGCTAACCTATCGGGAAATGCGAGAATTAGCTTATGCAGGCTTTGCAGTATTACATGATGAAGCATTGATGCCTGCTTACCGTGCTAACATCCCTGTCGTTATCAAAAATACAAATAATCCTGAACATCCAGGAACCTTGATTACAACATCTAGAACAGTGAAACACGACCCTGTTGTCGGAATTGCCAGCGACCAAGGATTTGCCAGCATTTATATTAGTAAATATTTAATGAATAGAGAATTGGGCTTTGGACGTCGTTTATTGCAAATTCTAGAAGAGCTCGGTCTTAGTTACGAGCATATGCCTTCTGGGATCGATGATATTTCGATTATTTTGCGAGAAGAGCAATTAACAATTGAGATCGAAGAACAATTGATGGAGCGCTTGGAGCGTGAACTTGAGCCAGATGAATTACGGATTACACATGGTTTATCTATGTTGATGGTGGTTGGTGAAGGCATGCGTCAACGGATCGGGGTTATGGCAGACAGCACTGCCGCTTTAGCTTTTAATAAAATCAACTTGGAAATGATCAACCAAGGTTCTTCTGAGGTCAGTATTATGTTTGGAATTCGTGAAGATCAAGAGAAAAAAGCGATCCAAGCCTTATATAAAACCTTTTTTGAAGTGGAATAAACTAAAAGCGTGACTGGAATATGACGCGACGAGCTGTTTCTGCTCCTACCGTTTATTCGAATAGCAAGAGCCTGAAACATCACTTTCGAGTGACGTTTCGGGCTCTTGTTTTTCGCTTTATTTGATGTTATGTTGTTAATTAAAATTTTGTCTTTCTCACGAGATGAGTAATTGGATAAGGTTTTCCAAAGCCATCGACTGCATCCTCTGATTCAATTTCAAATCCGTGATTTAAATAGAATTTTTTAGCCTGTTCATTTTGAGTATTCACGTCAATTCTGTTTATCCCCTCATTGTCAACTAGCCACGTCAATATTCTACTACCATAGCGTTTTCCAATAAAATTAGGATCAAGGAATAACATGACTAACTCATGATGATCAAGACCACTAAAACCAACTAGTTCATCGTTTTCACTCCAGATAGTTAAGTCAACACTATCTAAATTTTCAGGAATTATTTTTTTATAAAAATTGAAATCTTCCTCAGATAAAAAATCATGTGTATTTTTTACTGATCTTTCCCATATTTCGATAATTGAACGATAATCCTCTTTGTTTGCTTTTCTTTTAGTTAACATACTTGCGTCCTCCGTTCGTTGTTTGTTTTGCTACCACTCCTTCCCATTTATCCTTTAATTGTTTTTTGAGTATAACTCCAGCTAAAATATGTATTCATTTTATATTTACCTCAACTTTTTGATAGCATTTATCTTAAAGAGGTTTTGTAATGATGTCAACAGATTATCGACCTTTACTACGCGATCCTTCTTTTTTCCACTATAATAGTTGATTTTGGTGATCTATTTTCAAAGAAAGCATTCTCATCGTGACATGACTAGAGTACAATAAAACTAAGCTATTTATGAAAAGGTGGGGTAAGTATGATCGAGTTGTTTAATGTCAGTAAAAATTATGGGACAAAACAAGCGTTGAAGGAATTGAGCTTAACGATTAAGCCGGGAGAAATCTTTGGTTTTCTTGGGCATAACGGGGCAGGTAAATCGACAACCATCAAAAGTCTAGTAAGTATCATTCAGCCTTCTAGTGGTTCAATCAAAGTTGACAGTTTGGAATTATCAGAAAATCGGCAAGCCATCAAGCAAAAAATTGCCTACGTGCCGGACACTCCTGATATCTTTTTACAGTTAACAGCAGGAGAATACTGGGATTTGATCAGTGCCGCTTATGGACTTGAGGCGGCACAAAAACAAACGCGCTTAAGTGAATTGGCTTCTTTGTTTGACATGTTGAGTCATCAAGATGAAACGTTAGCAAGTTTTTCTCATGGTATGCGCCAAAAAACGATCATTATTGGGGCCTTATTGCCTGATCCTGATATTTGGATTTTAGATGAGCCTTTACAAGGGTTGGATCCCCAAGCTGCATTTGATTTGAAAGAAATGATGAAGGCTCATGCTGCCAAAGGGAAAACGGTCATTTTCTCAACCCATGCGTTAGATACCGCTGAACAACTGTGTGATCAATTAGCGATTCTAAAGAAAGGTGAACTCATCTACAACGGCTCTGTTGCTGACTTATTAGCGCAATCGCCAAATGAATCTTTAGAATCCATCTACTTGAAGATGGCTGGTCGGCAATCGGATGCGCAATTATTAGAACGTATTGAAGGTGATTTGGATGAATAAAACACAGCTGCTTGAATTGACTCGAGTGAATTTACGTTATGCCAACCCGCAAGTGACCGATCGCGCTCGAAGAAAAGGCAAAAGCGGAAAAGCATTGACGCGAGCTTTGATCAATCAGTATTTGCTTTCTGGTGTTCTATTTTTATTCATCTATGGCGCCACAATGTTTCTTATTGATTTTAGTCAAATGCCAGGTTTCTTTACTTATTATGTTGCTTTATTTAGCATTTTAGCTTTTTCGCAAGGAATCTCGGTCATTTATAATGTGTTCTTTGAAAGTCAGGACTTACCAGCCTATCTCCCTTTGCCTTTCAAACAAAGTACGATTTTTGCGGCAAAAATTTTGGTCGTTGCTTTAACAGTTACGCCATTTGTTTTTCCAATGTTTGTCGTATTCTTGCTGACTGGCTGGCGAGCAGGGATTTTTCTGCCAGTAACGATCATTCTAGCGGTTTTGCTTTTCTTATTGGTTTTAGCTACGGTATTTGCAGTTTGTTGCTTGATCGTCTTTGGCTTGACTCGAACTAAATTTTTCAAAGAGCATAAAAAAGTCGTAACTAGTTTATTGTTAGGTATTTCAATGACGATTGCAATCGTTGGGATCATTTTTATGAATGGTCAAAGTTCTTACTCCGAAGTAGGTCAAATGGATCGAAATCCGATCACTATTTTATTGCCGTTGTTTCAAATTGTTGCTAATCCATTTTCTACATCAGGATTGCTTAGTTTTGCAGGTTTACTTGGTATTTTTTTAGTCTTGATGATTGCTGTTAAGTTGTTGATTCTGCCAAAAATTTACGAGCAGTTGACGGATGCAACTACCGCCAAAGGTGCCCAACGTCGTAAATATAAAGCGAACCAAAATTTAGGTCAGCTACTAATAAATTATAATAAACAATTATTGAAAGAACCCAACTTAATTATGCAAGTATTGTCTACTTCTTTACTAATGCCAGTTATTTTTATCGTTACATTTGCAATTGGCGGCTCATTGAATTTAAGTCATTTAGATTTCCGTTTTATCGGGGTTGTCTTTTTAGGTGGCATTGCATTAGCTTGGATGACAATCAATCAGACTTCATTTATCAGTAATTTGATATCTCTTGATCAAGAAAATTTTCATTTTGTACGGTCTTTGCCAATCTCAATGTCCAAGTATATGCAGAAAAAATTTTTGGTGGGGTTGGTTATTCAATTTATCTTAACTGGCGGAATCGCATTGATCGGCAGTTTCCTCTTCCGATTACCACTAATTTTTGTCATTAGTTTCGTTGCAGGTGCCTTATTAGGGAGTTATCTGCTTTGTCTACGATTTTTTGCAAGAGACTATCGCTTTATTTTACTGGAATGGACCAGTATCAGCCAATTATTTAATCGTGGTGCAGGAAATACAGGGTTAGTTTTGACGATGTTTGGGTCTATTTTTGGTAGTATGATTATTTTAGTGATGTATGGTTTTGCCGCTATGTATCTACCATTTTGGCCGCTCACATTAGGGGTTTTAACACTAATTGTGCTTGTAACTATTTTCTGGGTCCGTTACTATCAGAAAAATTTTTGGACAAATTTTGATTAATTTATAGATAAAAAATAACGAGCAAAAGAGAATGACCTTTCTCTTTCTGCTCGTTTTCTGCTCTCAAGTAATCAGTTCATTTCAGCAGCATTTTTCTGACGTTCTAATTCAGCTTTGATCTTTGGCTCGGGTGCAAAATCTGCCTCCCAGTTATCTGGCTTCATCACTTTATGTGTGACGGGATGATAATGTGGTTTACCATCTGGGAAAATTTTTCCCATGTTGGCTTCATGAACAATCGAAAAAACTTCAGTTGGATCGACGCCCAGCAATGAAAACGAACCGTATGTAAAATACAATAGATCGATCAATGCGTCAACTTGTTCTACTAAAGGATCAGTTACTTGCTTTTGTTTGCTCAGAACTTTTTCCTCAGCCTGATCGACTGATACTTTTAGCTGCTCTACTAATTCTTTAAATACTGCTGGATCATTGTTCGCCGATCCATACAAAAACTCAACCAACTCTTCCGTTTTAAAGCCCGCTCTATCCGATGCTTGCTTAGCAGAAAACGGCGTTGGAATTTTCGGTTTTCGATTATCAAATTTTTCGTGAAATGCTTCTGCTTTTTCAAATGGATTATCGATTTTCATAAAGTTCCTCCTCGTATAACGATCATAAACTAACATGAGCCTAATGGATCACATCATAATGACTCAACGCTTGGTAAATACCATCTTCTTCATTACTTTTCGTTACATACTTAGCGACCTTTTTGATCTCTTCCTCAGCATTTCCCATCGCTACTCCATAGCCGACATGACTCAACATTTCCAGATCATTCCAGCTATCACCAAATGCCATCACTTCATCTAGTGAGAGGTTAAAATGTTCAGCACAGCGCTTTATCCCAACTAATTTTGAACCCCCTGCTGGAATAATATCTACAGTATACGGGTTAGAACGAGTCAAATGGCAACCTTCCAGTTGCTTTTTTAAGAAGCTTTCCTCTGATTTGGCACTCAAAAGAACGCATTGATAGATCGGTTCTTTTAATATGTCCAAATCAAAATAACGTTGATCTTTTCTGTGAATAGAAAAACGACTGACTAAATTTTTGGCGATTGTCACAGGAAAACGTTTTGGTAAAAAGCGGGATAGCTTTTTGGCCCATTTTTTTTGCCCAAAGCGCATCAGAGAACTGCCTTCCAAACTCTTTCTTGAACCAAACATGATTTGGCGATGATAGTCATCTGAAAAGGTTACGATCCTTCTTAATGTCTCCTCAGGAAAATGATCTGCTCGAATCGTTTCGTCTTTTGTATATACCAACTGACCATTATACGTAACAAAAACATCCAGATTCAATTCATCTATCTGCTGGCTTAAATGAACGGGTCCTCGACCTGTTGCAACACCGCAGATGATTCCTTGTTCTTGCGCTAATGCAATTGCCTGTTTTGTTGACTCCAAAGCTTTGGCATTTTTATTCACTAGCGTGCCATCGATATCAAAGAAAATAGCTTTTATCATATTTTCCCTTTCTTTGTTTCATTTTATATTTGGTTGATCAAAATAGGCCCATTTGTTTGGGATTTAAATTGTCATACTCTAGCTTAAGTGCGGCTTTCATTTCAAGTAAATTACCTGCCGCATCCCCACCAGAATTGTTATTGAAGATCACAGCAACTTCTTTGGCTTCGCCCGCTACTTTTTCGACAGCTTCACTTAATTCCGCGATTTCTTCTGCCTTATAACGGTACAACGTGCGTTTCTTGCGCCAATCTTTGTCATTTGCCATCCACCCAGCAGCATTACGACCATGGAATCGAAACAAAACAAATTGATCATTTGTGACGTAAGGAAAAAAGGGAACAGGATTTGTCGGAATCTGTGGTTCATCGACTGCAACTAATGAAAATTGATTATTTTTCATAAAGGCTAGCGTTTGTTTGATGTATTTTGCCGTATACCATGAACCATTTCGCAATTCTATAGCAATTGGAAATCCAGCAAACCACTGACGAATTTTTTCAAGGTATTGAACATTTTCCTTTGTGCAGCTAAATGTTCCAGAAAATTGAATCAGAAAAGCAAACAGCTTTCCGCTTTCAATCATTGGTGACATACTCGTTAGAAATGCTTCAACCATTTCTGCTTCATCTTGGTAATACTGTGCCCATTCACCTTGACAACTGATACCGCTATATACTTTCATGACAAATCGAAAATTCTCAGGTACTGATTTTGTCCACTCTCTAACCGAATCCTGCTTAGGAATACCATAATAAGCTGTATCCATCTCAACTAATGGTAAATAGCCCGCATATTCATATAAAGTGGAACGCTTTTTTCCGGTTAATTTATCATGTTCATTAAAAGAAGTCAAACCTAATCGTATCATAGCATTATTTCCTTTCTTTACTTGCTAACATTATTATGTATAAATGTTAAAATGGTTACTCTATCTGTTTATTTTATACTAAAAAAGACTAAGACAAAACAAAAAGTTGTCTCAGTCAGAAAATGACTTGGTTTTATGCTATTATTCGTTTTCTTTCCATTTCATATTCGCTTCACAATAGATTTGACCCTCAATTTGGATCTCATGTCTCGTTGTTTTACCTTCTTCTGTATCAAGGACTTCATAATGACTTTCGACAACTTGACCATACTCGACTTCTTTATCAAATTTCACATTGATATAGGTCGGCTCATGAGTACTCAGAAAATCATAACCTAATACATCTAGCATCCAATTGAAGTAAATTGCATTGTTTACATGCTGATTCCCATCAATATCAAAATACCGGACGCGATAAGGAGAAAACTCGCCATTTTCTACTTTTTCGATTTTTTCACTGCGGTAAATTTTCTTGATTTTTTCACTTTCGTACGGTTCAATAATTTCAGGTAAGACGCTACTCATTTTGCGATTTATTTTGTCCATCAACACAAATGTCGACTTGATCAAGACACATTCCTGACCTTGTTCATCATGAATCCAAAAGTTACGATAACAAAAATATTTATTATAGGCGATTGCTTGTGTTGTCACCGCAATTTTCTCTCCAACTTTAGGCAAACGTGAGATCTGGATTTCATAATTGGTAATGACCCAGCCTAGACCAAATGACGAAACAAAGTCACTTCCTCGATCTAAGGCATCGCTTTGTTCTTCGGATGTTTTGATCACAACGGCTAGCATTGACGGAATCGTCATTTTTCTCGTAATATCGCCATCGTAATAAGCTACTTCATATGGGGTCGTAAATTTTTTTGCCACTGGATCTCCTCCTTTTTCACTTATAAAACTAGTTAAATTATAACACAAGATCACTAGATGAAAACAAGTAACGAATAATCAGTCGAACCATTTAAAGTATAAATTATAGAATATTCAGTCCTATTTAAATATTGTATTCATTTTAAATAGCATACTAAGTAATAGTGGAATCGTAGCCCCTAAAATCGTGATTAGGAAGATTAAAATGTAAGCAAGTTTTATACTTCATATAGAAAGTTGAGCTTTTTACAATTTTTGAAAACAACTATTTTTTCAAATTTCCATAAAATAAACAAAATTTTTATATAAAAATAAAAAACTTTTTAAAACAGAATGAAGAATTCACCCTTTTTAAAAAGCTTTTAAGTTCTAACTAATTGTTTCAAAAAAAAATCTAATAACTAATTTTTTCACACTACACGTGACCTGTGTTACCGTAACCAAGTACTTCACACAATAGATCTACAAGTGTTTCCATCCTTATCCCTCCAAAAAAATTAGTTGATTCTAAGGGGATAATACCATACTATTATATAAAACTAGAACTATAACGCTTAAACATAGAGGGGAAAAATATGAGAATCAAAGGAGCCATAATCCGCACAACAAGAAAACAAAAAAGGTTGTCTCAGGTCACATTAGCCGCTGGAATTTGCACTCAAGGGACTGTGAGTAATATCGAAAATAAAAATGTCTGCGACAGTCTTGAGATCCTTGATGCCATCTGCAAAAGATTAAACCTCAGTCTCGAAAGTGTGCTGGATGATAATGATGAAAAGAAACTAACGTCTTTATTAAATCATGTAGAAGAATTGTGTAATACCTTCAGACACAAAGAAGCTCATTCACTTTTAAAAGAAACGTCGATCAATGTTGCTGATTTCCAAAATAAAGAATTAGAAGTTCGCTGGTTTTATTTTATGGGGATCACGAATTTATTAGGCTATAATAATACAACTGACAGCCTATTCTATTTTTATAGAGCCGATGAGCTCGGTGATTCAAACTCTGTTTATGCGATTCTTTCTGTTAATAGCTTAGGCATCGTTTATGAAATGGCTAATGAATTAGATAAAGCTCAGGTTTATTATGAGAAATCCATTGATATGCTGCAAAAGATGACCATCAAAATGCCAATTGAAGCGACTAAGATATTTTTCAATACGGCCAAGTTTTACTCGTTGATCAAAGAATACGACACAGCGTTTGACTTAGCTACACAAGGCATGACTTTAAACCGATCCTATCAATCTTTATATATGCTGGATTTGTTAGCATACGAAGCGGCATTCAACGATTATATGCGCTCTACACACTTAGCAGCACCTGATTTTAGTAGTGCTAAAGCTTTTGCCTCATTTAATCACAATCAAAGTTTATTGGATGTGATCGAAAGTGATGAAAAAAACCTGTCTCGTTAAACAAAATGGCCAGTTGGCGGGGGATTCTATCTCCTCTCAACTGACCGTTTTTTTATTTTTATCTAAAAAAATCAGAAAAACTTTTTTAGATAAAAAACAAATAAAACTCCTCATTATTATATCATTTTAAAAAATAATTGCATATTATTTGAATAATATAAAACAACATGTTAAATTAAAAAATGTAAGCGCTATAAAAATATTTTTAGGAGGAATCACAATGAAGAAAACAATGCTCAAAGCAGTCCTTACCCTTAGTTTATTAGCAGGAGGTTTATCCGTTTCAGCTACTGTTACACACGCTCACGGATACGTTTCATCCCCTGGAAGTCGTGCCTATTTTGGTAGCACTCAAGGTGGCAAAATAAATAAAAATGTTGGACGTGCTGAGTGGGAACCTCAAAGTATTGAGGCAACAAAAAATACATTCACTCCAGGAAAATTAGCTAGTGCAGGTGTTAGTGGATTTGAACCATTAGATGTTCAGACAACAGATCGTTGGCACAAATCAGACATCACAACAGGACCACTTGCCATCAATTGGACCTTGACAGCTCGTCACAGAACTTCTACATGGGACTACTATATGACCAAACAAGGCTGGAATCAAAACCAACCGTTGGATATTAAAAACTTTGATTTGATCGGTCGTGTTGATGATAAAGCAACAGTTCCTGAAGCTTCTGTTAATCACACAATTACCGTTCCTAGCGACCGTAAAGGCTATCATGTCATTTACGCTGTTTGGAATGTTTACGACACAACAAATGCCTTCTATCAAGCAATTGATGTCAATGTAAAATAATCAATAAAACAATCTAAAGGAGTCGTGTCCATGAAAATCAAACAATTTATTCCGGCGTTTTTACTCATTTCAGGTATTGCCTTCGGTAGTTTACTCACTGCGGCGCCCGTAGAAGCAGCTGATTCGGCCAGTGAGATGGTCAGTGTGGCCAATAAAAAGGTTCTTCTCGGTTATTGGCATAACTGGGCTTCTAAAGGTAGAGATGGGTACAAACAAGGAACATCCGCCAATATTTCATTAGCGGACGTAAATAAAGCGTATAATGTCGTTCCAGTATCATTTATGAAAAGTGACGGTGTCAGCCGTATTCCAACATTTGCTCCTTATAACAAAACAGATGCTGCCTTTCGTCAGGACGTTGCCTTGCTTAATAGTCAAGGACGTGCCGTTTTACTTGCCTTAGGTGGCGCAGATGCTCATATTCAATTAAAAACGGGTGATGAACAAGCTTTTGCAGACGAAATTATTCGTCAAGTTGAAACTTATGGCTTCGATGGGCTTGACATTGATTTAGAACAATCCGCAATTACTGCTGGTAATAATCAAACAGTCATCCCAACAGCATTGAAGAAAGTCAAAGAGTACTATAGAACACAAGGCAAGAATTTCATCATTACGATGGCACCAGAATTTCCTTACTTAAAACCAGGTGGGGCCTATGAAAAATATATTACTTCTTTAGATGGTTATTATGACTACATTGCACCTCAGTTATATAATCAAGGCGGCGATGGTGTTTGGGTAGACGAAATCATGAAATGGATCCCACAAAGTAATGATGCGTTGAAATATGAGTTCCTCTATTATATGTCTGATTCAATGATCCATGGGACACGAACATTCTTGAAAATTCCTAATGACAAACTTGTGTTGGGACTTCCTGCAAATGTTGATGGTGCTGGTAGTGGCTATGTAATCGATCCAAATGCGGTCTACAGAGCTCTTGATCAATTAGCTAAAGATGGCAATCCAATCAAAGGCTTAATGACTTGGTCTGCAAACTGGGACACTGGGACCAATGTAAATGGAGTACCTTATAATAATGAATTTGCTACAAGATATGCTCGAATTTTACAATAAATAACCAAAGAGTCGTAGACAAAACTAGAAACTAGTTTTGTCTACGACTCTTTATCCAAATAAACAACAAGAACAGCAGCTAACGACACTCAAGTTAGTAGATATCTATCGTTCATTTTTTTTCACCACTACTAACTAATATCTTTTCAACATTTGACAAATTCGTTTTCTTTTTCGTCCGATAAACACCTTCTTTTCTTAGATGATGGTATATCGTAGACGTTGAAATGCCACAGCGCTTTGAAATTTCTTCTATTGAAATCGTTGTATTATGATAAAGTTCAAGAGCTTGATTCACTTGATCAACAAGAGGAGGGCGACCTAAAATAACCCCGTTTTTTTTAGCAGCACTTAAACCAGCTAATACACGCTCACGAATCAATTCAGCTTCCATTTCAGCAAAAGCGCCCATAATCGTAAAAAAGAAACGTCCCATTGGAGTGGAGGTATCGATATTATTTTCGATACTGACAAAATGAATATTTCTTCGATCAAATTCTTCTAGCAGGCCTAACAACTGCTTTGTTCCTCGAGCTAAGCGGTCTAATTTAAAAATAACAAACGTATCACCAGGCTTCAAAATAGTCAAAGCCTTGTTCAATTCATTCCGAAAACTTTTTCGGCCACTTTCATATTCTTTGAAAATTTTATCGACACCATACTCTTCAAGCGCTTGTTGTTGAGAATCAAATTTTTGATAATGTGTGCTGACACGCATATAGCCAATAACCGCCATTTTATTTTCCCCCCTTATTCTACTTGTATCTCAAGCAATGCTCACTTATGTGACATTCATCGGATCAAAATAGATCGAATGATAATACCCTTCTAACGCCAGTAACTCTTGATGCGTTCCTTCTTCCACGATTTCCCCTTGATCCATCACTAAAATCCGGTCAAAATGTTTGATTGTATTTAAACGATGCGCCACAATGATACAAGTAAAATCATACGTCTTCAATCGATTCATAATAAAGTTTTCAGAAATATTATCTAGTGAACTTGTTGGCTCATCCATTAATAATAGACTGGTTTCTTTTACCAGCGCCCGTGCAATTGAAATTCGCTGCATCTGTCCACCAGATAAATTCATCCCGCCTTCAGAGATTTGTGTTTCTAAGCCTAATGGCAAATTCATAATGATTTCGTCTACTCTAGAATCAAAAATCGCTTGTTCCACTCGTTCATCCGTTGCCTCGTCCTGATTCAAAACGATATTATCATATAAGGATGCATTAAAAATCGTTGGTTTTTGATTAACGATACTAACACAATTTTTTAATGAACGATCATCAATTTGTTTTAGATCAATGTCGTTGAATTTGATCTGACCTGACGTGGTATCATACAAACCAGCCAACAATTTTAATAATGTACTTTTACCTGAACCACTTTTCCCAACAATAGCCACTTTATCGCCAGGTTCAATGTTAAAAGAAACGGAATGCAAAATATCTTCCTCAAAATAACTGTACTTAAATGATACATCTTCAACTGTCACAGAATCAATCGCAGTTACTTTCTCGCCTTCGATTGCTAGACGAGGATTTTCCTTAGCTTCTAAAATTTCGTTTAACTTACCAAAATAAGAACGTAGTAGTAAAAACTCTGTATAAGAATCAAAAACAGTCACGATCGGTGCAATAAACGCTCCTGATAATGCGTTGAAGCTAATTAGTTCCCCTAATGTTACTTGTCCTTTGGTTACTTGAAATAGCCCCACATAAATCAATATGATCGGCAAAATAAATTGAATCGATGTTTGGATTGTTCTGACCCAAGTCGAAAAGCGATTTTTCTCTGCTCGCAGCATGATTTGATTTTTGAATTCCTTACGCCATTTTGAATAAAATTGATTTTCGGATCCTGATGATTTAACGGTTTCCATTCCTTCAAATAATTCTACTAAGATCCGTTGAACTTTAGATTGAGCAATCAATTCTTTATTGGTGATACTTTGAACTCGTTTAGAATTGACAACAGAAATTGCTCCCATCAAAAATGCACCGAAAATAGCAATCAGGGTTAAACTAGCGGACAAATTGACCATTAAAATCAAATAGATGAAAACAAATAAGAAATCTACTGAGATCGTTAACATCCGCTGGCTCATGATTTGCTGAATGATCACGCTGAGGTTAGCACGGAAAATCAAGTCCCCTGTTGAACGGTTAACAAAAAAGCGTAGTGGTAAATGAATGATTTTTTTCATAAAGGCTTTCATCAGCGTCAAATCAAATAGATTTTCCAGAACAATTAAAACTAACCCTCTGGCAACTTGTAATAAGTAATACGCAATAAAAAGAATCGCGATCGTTGAACCTATTTGAAAGATGTTAGAGACAGCTGCTGTTGAATTGTCAATAATCGTTTGGGTTAATCTCGGAATTGCAATGGTTACCATTTGAATCAATAGTGTCAAAACAATAAAGAGAGCAACTTTTGCTTTTTGATCACTTAAAATATCTTTTAAAATCGTCCATGTTGCATTTTTTTGTTTTTTTCGTTGTGTGATCGTCACATCAACATCCGTTATAATCAAGGCAATATTCGAGAAGCTTTCTTGAAATTCAGCTCGTTTGATTTTTTTCCGTCCACTTGCTGGATCCAGTATCGTGGCTTCTTTAGCTGTTAATTTCTCCAACACTACATAATGACGTTCTTCCCAAAAACAAATGGTTGGTGTTGTTTGTTCCTCTAAAATTTCTAAATCCAACACACGAATAGCCTTTGTTTCAATTCCTCGATCCAGTAAAATCTGATTCAGATTTGTTAGGGTGTTACCACCCTTTGGTACGCCATAGACATCTCGAAGATGACTCAGCGTTACATTGTCATCATAATAATTCAAAACCATCGCTGTACAAGCTAATCCACATTCACTATGCTCGCTTTGTTCAGTAAATGGTATCTTTTTCGTCAATATGCTTTCCTCCTTTTACATCGGTAGTTCTAACGTTAGTATATCTGCAGCTTGATCAGCATTATGAATTCGTAAAAGTTCATGGCCAATACCAGCTAGACCTGTGAACAGTCCATATTTAGGTATCGTCGGCAAACCTTCAAAGGTATACTGTTCATCCTGAATTTTTTGATGTGCTTGTTGTATTTTCACTCTAATTTGTTCTTTTTGTTGTTTTGTCGCCAAGTCTGTTTTGCTATATTCAATCAAAAACTCTAGATCTCCAAAATTCCCATGGCATAAACAATCATCTCTTTTTTGCTGGTTGATCAGTCGCTCTGCCGCAATTTGAATTTCTTCCGCTAATCGAGCATCTTCAAATCCGCTATTCCATAAATCTAAATAGGCTAAACCAATCCCTGTTGAACCATAACACCATAAATCATTGATCATAGGCGGTGTAGGACGAAGATCTAACCAGCCTTTTTTGACAGGATCAAACGTCGTTCTTTCTTTGACTAAACACGTTTTAATAATCAACATGATTTCAGGATCGTTCTCGATTTTTAATAGACTATTTGCTGCATGAATTACACCTGAATAACCATGCGCAAAACCACCTTGAGTTATTTGAGCAAGTTCTAGATCTAAAAGTAATTGTTTAGCGAATAAGAAATAAGCTTTTTTATTGGTTTGTTGATATAAATGCACAAAAACTTTAATGATTGAAGCTGTCCCACCATTCCAATCGTAACTCTCAACGTTTTCATTTTCGTATCTTTCCATATACTTATTGGCAATCGATTCGGCCGTTTCTAATAATTTCGGTTCGTGATTGTATTGATAGGTATAAAGTAATGGATAAACTGCGGCAAAAGAACCATAAAATGCTGAAATACTATCGACATAATCCTCTTCCAATTTTAAGACTAAGGCTTCTGCCAACTCGTATGGTTTTTGGAATTTTTGATTTTTAGTAATATGATACAGTTCGCTAAAATACAGATACATCCCAGTAATGCCATCATAAAAATTTTCGTTCATAACATTGACCACATAATTATCTGGAGTTGTTTCTTCAATGTCTTTCCAAGCAATCGATTCTTCTCCTAAAAAAGCTGCTTCAAGTACAGCCTCACCTACAGCTGTTGCGCCATCTAAAAAGTTTACTTGATGGGTTTGCTCATTTAATGGAATTGTTTTTTCTTGTAAGTCCGTCGAATGATATAACCCAAAGGATGTTTTTAGATAATCTAATTGTTCTTTTTCTTCCAACTCTGAGAAGTTTCTTAAACGTTGTACTTCGAGATCAATCGCTTTTTCTTGATACATATCTTTGATAATTTCACCTTGACTAGCCATTAAATCTTTTGTGCTAGTTGGATTAAAGAAAATTGGTACATCATGTTGTAGCATATCTCTGACTTCGTAAGGTACTGGATTTGAGTTAGAATAGCCATGCATCCACAGATTCTCAAAGAGTTTCTCCCGCTCGATATAGTCGACCATACAAGTAGGATGGGTGGAGTAATCTAACAAATCACCATAGCTTTGAGTGGTTTTGATCACGTTACGAACAAGACAATCGGAAAAAGTCTTTTCCGCTAAAAAGGCTAATGTTTCTTTATTTTTCATAGCAAATGCTGAGAATTCTTTAAAGCCAGCAATGATGGTTTCGATATAAGGAACAAAATCAACTTTCTCCCCCTTATATAAAGGGATATTTTCAGCTGCATCCGTAATATGTTCTTGATACTTAAACTGCATATTGACTGAATCAAAATTAACCAATTTTAAGACTTTATAGGGTAATTTTTGCTCTCCACCACTTAATGCACTTAATTGAATCCCTTTGGTCGCCCCCTCAACATCTGCTTCCGCCCGTTCTTCAAATAAATAAATAGGTACCAGGCCACTCATGACTACTGATTCACCATTTTCCTGCATTACTTTCACGATTGCATTTTCACTATCTGGCATCGGAAAATGATTTTGAATAATTGTTTCAAGATCGATCAACACAGGATATTGCCCAAAAGCAAGTACATTTTCTAAGTGAAAATCATTTCCGTTCAATAAATAAACTAAAGCAACCGTTTGGCCAAACTGGCGATAATAATGAGTCACTTCGTCTTGCGTCAAACATTCAGAATAGATTAGGCATTCTTCAAAGGTATAATTTTCTTTGACTATTTTTGTAGTTAAATAAAAATCAAATGTTGGTTCCATTTTATTCACTTCTTGAACAAAATGATCAAAACGCTCCCCAATCATCAAATTTTTAGGTTTGAAAACAACATTAATTTCATTACTGAATGTTAGAATCGCTACTGATTTCCCTTGATCATGTGAATCGCCTGCCCCCATTTTTAACCCTGTGAGAGAAATAGGTTGTTCTACTTGGAATACTCGATTCAATTCTGATCCACTCTCAAAGAGAGCTTGCATCAATTCTCGAAAATTAATCAATTGAAAATCAATCGTTTCTGCATAAAGCCTGGTCAAGACTGGATAGTGGTCAAAAAATTCGACCAGCTTTTCTTGTGTATCAAAACGAGCCATTAAATAGTGCTGAAATCCTTCCTTGTCATCTAATGCTTCTGAAAATGACAACTGCTCTTTTTCTACATGTAAATCATAGACAAACGTTCGTAAGCCGATGTCCATAAAGCGATTGATTACTTCACCAATATAGTCTGTCAAGGCACTTTCCTGAACTTGAACTTCTGGAAAGTCTGCTACGATTTGCTCTAGTTGTTTTTCAAAATAATCAATGTGCAGACGTAAGGCATACGTGAAATTTGCTTTGTTTTCGTCCAAAACATCCCCAACTAAACGATCCTCTTGCGCTAAAATCAGTCTAGTTGTTTTTACCCAGCTTTCGTTATAAATAGCCGCTGAAATATAGGCTTTTTCATCTACAGTCAGTTCCTTTATCGCTAAGTCAAAGCCTTCTTCGGTCAATTGTAATGAAGCTAAAATCTCCTGAAAGCGTTCGTCTGTCACCGTTGTAGGTCGCTTACGCCAGTTGTGATAATTTTCTAGATTTCCTTCAGAATAAGACGTGTGGTTCTCTAAATAATATTCTGTTAACACATCATATCGTTGTCGGATCGATGTTGCTTTCGCCAAATTTTTAAGACTCATGCCAAACTCCTTTTATCCCTTTATTTATGTAAAATTTCTTTAGTTAAAAACAAGTGCTAGACAAGGCACCTGTCAAGAGGAACTCGTCTAGCAACTCGCTTATTTTAAATTACCATCCGCAACATCTTGAAGAGCAGCAGCTATAGCTACATCTTGTAGAGTAACAGCTACTTGATGATGATGAAGAAGATGATGAAGACCAGCTCCAACCGAAGCTTCCTTGAACTTTATTCATTTCTTCTGGTGTTAATTCTTCAAAAGATTTTCCAACTTTTTTCTCAGCTTGTTTGTTCATAATGTGTATTCCTCCCAAATAGTTTTTGGATAATAAAATGTGCACTTTTTATTATCATTTATTTAAAATAGATCGTTGTGTAAACAATCTATCTTAAAACAATTGTGTGTGTTTGGATCTTGTTTAAATCGTTAATCTAATAATAGTGAATTTATTCGCTTCAATTTTAAAGCTAGTTGCTTTAGAAGCGGTCGAATACCCTTTTACAACAGGTTCTATTTCGTATTCACCTGGTGGCAAGTAAGTGCTGATTTGGCCAAATTTATTGGTGACAACTGTTGTTTCAAATGCTGCACCTTTCGTACAGGTGATACTATATTCCAGGCCATGTAGTGTTTGTTTCGCATCGTTACTTGAAAGGTAAACTAAGGCGCGGCCTAATTCCTCTTTAGGTTGATTATAAAACGTTACTTCTGTGATTGTTTCTGCAACAATTTTTGTATTTTGAGTGGCTACATCGATTTCATAGCCATCTGGTGCTTTTGTTTCAGTGACTGTTACTTCTCCAACCGGTAAGTCTGGGAAGAAAAGTTCCCCTTGAGTATCGGTCGTTCCTTTATGAATTGTTCCAGCTGAATCTTTTACTTCAAACTCAGCATTTGGTAAGACTATATCTGTTTCAAAACCGAATTCATCTTTGGCATATTTGGTAATTTTCAATCCGCCCAAGTTTTCTTTTTTGATATTTGCATGTCTTACTTCAGCTATTTTTCCAGATTCAACCGTCACTTCGTAGAAAGTCGAGTCTTGTTCATAACCTGGTGGGGCTTCAACTTCGATCACATAATACTTACCTGGCTCTAAATCATTTAAAAGGATTTCTCCATTGACATCTGTCGTGTGTGTCCCGATAAGTTGGTTGTTATTGTCATAGATTTCAAAAACTGCACCTTCTAAATAAACAGTTGGATCTGAATCTTTGACATATTTCGTGATTTTTAAAGAACCTGTAACAGGTAATTCGATTTTTTTATTGATTACATCAACTGAAACTTTACCGTTTGGATCATCTTTAGAAATAGTAACCGTTTTTGGTGTTGCGTCTAATTCAAATCCTTCTGGTGCTTTTGTTTCGATTAATTTATAAGTACCATACGGTAGGTCATCTAATTGGCCAACACCATTGGCATCCGTTGTGATTTTACCAACTAGCTCATCTTTTTCGTTATACACATCAAATTCAGCGCCAGCTAGAAGTGTGCCAGCTTCATCTTTTTTGACTACTTCAAGTGCACCAGTTGTTTTAGCCTTTTTATTTTCAATAGTGATACTGATGACTCCATTTGGATCACCTTTGGAAATTGTAATTGTTTTTGGTGTTGCGTCTAACTCATAACCCTCTGGTGCTTTTGTTTCAATTATTTTATATGTGCCAAATGGTAAATCTTTCAATGTCGCAATGCCATTGGCATCTGTCGTGATCGTTCCAACAACTTTGTCATTGGCATCACGAACTTCAAACTCTGCTCCAGCTAGCAACTTGCCGGCTTCATCTTTTTTGACTACTTCAAGTGCGCCAGTCGTGATTTTTTTCTTATTCACAACAGTAATACTTGCTTTACCGTTCGGACTATTCTCAGACAACGTAACATATTTTAAGGTTTGATCTAATTCATAGCCTTCTGGTGCTTCATATTCCAGTAATACGTATGTGTCAAAAGGTAGGTTTGTCAAGGTTGCAACACCATTGGCATCTGTTGTGATTTGTCCTACATAGACATTCTTACTGTTTAGAACATAGAATTTTGCTCCAGCTAATAACTTGCCAGACTCATCTTTTTTAATTACTTCAATCGTTCCAGTTTTTACTACTTTTTTATTTGAAATCGTAATACTCGCTACTCCTCCTGGTGAGGAAGCAGAAATCGTAACATACTTCGGTGTTGCATCTAATTCATACCCGTTTGGTGCTTGAACTTCGATTAATTTGTACGTACCATATGGCAGATTCCCTAATGTAGCTACTCCGTTAGCATTTGTCGTGATTCTTCCTACGTATTGATTATTCGCATTGTACACATCGAAAACGGCTCCAGCCAAGGCTTGATTATTTTCACCAACTTTATTGACTTTAAGACTGCCAGTTTGAGTTGGTAACGGTTTATTACATTTAGTGATACAGATAAATTGTCCTGCTCTAAGAATACTGAAACTCAAAGCACTTGTTTCTAGTTGATAACCAGTCGGTGCTTTCGTTTCCTTAATAGAATAGTATCCAAGTGGTAAGGATCTTGTTTCTGCAATTCCGTTGTAATTTGTCTGAATCACTTGAACTGCTCGACCCCAACGATCATAAATGGTAAACTGTGCTCCTGACAATCGTGCATTTGTGCGTTCATCATATTTAATTACTTGAATGCCGCCACATGATACTGGAGCAAAAAAGCGTGATGTTGCATTTGATGGTGTCAAAAGATTATTTTGAACATTTGACATGTAATCATTTGTAAAAGCCGTTCCCATTTGGCTATTCACACTTGCCCCTGTTGACCATGATGCATTCCCCTGAACAGCTTCAGCTTGCTTCCCACCTAAAGCCCCCAAAGTCAATAAGACGAAAACGAATGAAAAAAATAAATAGCTAATCTTCTGTTTCATATAAAAAAGCTCTCCTAACAATTTTGATTTTTCTAACTCTTGTGCAATCTTTCTTTAGTATGTAATGAACCAAATAAATAATTGAATCATCTTACTCAACTCCTCTCCATTCTCAAAAGATATTTTAAAAATTATGAAATATAAAAAAAATGTTTGATTTTTCGTTGGTTATTTAATGTTTTTGCTATAATAACATAAGTATTGTAACTTTTTTCATTAGGTAAATTATTCTTTACGATTAGAGAGGAGAACTATTTTGAAACATTACGGAACGTTATTAAAAAATATTAGACAGGAAAAAGGGCTCAGCCAAAAAGATATTTATGATGGCATCATTACTCGGCAAGCCTATTATTTGATTGAAACAAATACCAGCATGCCATCTTTTGATAAATTTTTACTGATACTGGAGAGGCTTTTCATCTCAGTTGACGAATTCCTGTATGCCCTAGATCCTGAAGTATTTCCAACCGAAAATCACTTATATCACCAATTGAGCCAAGCTGTTTTTAAAAAAGATACGCAGCAACTAACGTCACTTATTGCGCAATCACAAACGCTATATAATACAACCAAAAATAAAAAATATTACCACCTGAATTTAATTACACAGTCAATGGCGCTCTTAAACTTAGAGCAGTCAGAGTCTGACACTATCGACTGTTTGAAAGAGCTAATGGACCCAATCAAACAATATTTAATTGGTATCGATAAATGGTATCTCTATGAATTAAAATTACTCAATAATTCTTTATATTGTTTTGAACTTTCTCAAGCAATTGCCTTAGGAACCTTGGTTGGAAAAAAAATCGACACACTCAGCACTTTGGAACAGTATCAAGATATCAAATTACGAATTTACCTAAATCTTTCTGGCTTATGCTTAAATTGCCAAGATTATGAAAATACACTCATTTTTTCAACCTTAGCCAAAGAAAATGCGCAAACGGATTACCGACTATTTGAAAAGATCATCGCCAGCCTAAACTATGAAATCGCTAAGACCGCTAGTCAAAAACTCGCTGTCAACACGCACATCACTAACTATTTATCTATTTTAGAAACGTTGGACTATCAGGCAACCGTCAAAGAATACAGAAAATTATTGAAAAACAATAAGATTACTTGCTGATTATTTGTTTTTTATAACACTTAGGATCCAAATTTGTTGACCTTGTAATCCCAGCTGTAGGGCCTTGGTGAAATAACGAGTTCTCCATTACTATCTTCCCCCAACTTAGGTGTGATGAACAGCGTTAGCCAATACTCATTTTCTTTTTGATAATCTAAAATAGCTTCATTATTCTTGATCAAAGCAGCTGTATTACTGGAAATATGTGTTTTATTTAAATCTACATTCGTCGTTGTGGCGATATAGCCATAAAACGTATAATATTCTGGAATCAAGTCTACAATTTTAAGTTGCTTTTGTTGTTTTGCTAAGATAATTTCATATTTTGTAAAGAGATTTTGTGCTACTTCAGCAGCAGAATCTTTGGTTGTGCTTCCAGAAATCAAGTTCAAGTTTTGCTGTGTCTCATCGATCACAGAGCGATAAAATCCTTTTGATGGTATAACTAACTCTGAGTTTGGTTTAAGCACGGCTTGGCGAATATTTAAGCTGACTGTTTTCTTGTCTGGAATTTTTTTATTCGTCACAACAATTTGTTGATGTGCATAAGCATCCACTGTTGTTGCAAATTTAAAGCTACTCTTCAAATCAGTCTTGGTTAAACCATTGATATCAATCGTTGTTTCGTAGTCTTGATTCGCTTTTAGTATTTCTTCTACAACATAGTCTTGATTGGCTTTCCACGGATGAACAATTTTTTTGACCTCATTTGAATAGAGGGAAAAACGATCATTTATTGTGTATTGATCTTCGCCATATTTAAAATCAAATAATTCTGTACGGTCGTCTATTTCTGCGCCTGTTTCATTGAGCAATTTCTTTTGTAAACTGACAATAATTGGCTTAACCTTGGGTACACTAAAATCGGCTTGTTTCATAACATCATTGTAGTCTTTGTACACAATGGTTGTTCGTCCATTCGTTTGTGCTAACCCATTTGCATCAATGACAGTTGGTTTCAATACTTCATCGTCTGCGTTGACACGGTACTTTATTTCGGCAAACATAACATCTTCATCAGGGTCAAGAGAAACTGGCGTTTTTAGTGTTCCGACATTCCAATTGATGGTCGGTCGGCCATTTACATCCTTGGTTTCAGTCGTTCCTTGTGTTGCTTGGACTGCTCCAGTCATTTCGAATCCTGTTCCCATCGGATCAACAACAAAGCCAGATTTGATTGCTCCTACGATTTCTCCAGCAATGCCACTCAGGATATCTTCTAAATTGTCCGCTGTTGCAGCAAAACTTTTATCTTCGGAAGACGCAATTTCTTTCAAGGTCTTATTTCCGGTAACAATACCATCATCTGAGGAAGTCGAATCCATATCCACACCGATCGTATAAAAATCCGTGACTAAATTCTCTCCATTTGCTATTTTCTCGTTTTTTGCAATCGATGCTTCTGCTATTGCACTATGGGCATGATTTGCCATTAAGCGATTTGTTGAGTTTGGCGGCATTTGTTCATAATCTGGTGCAAATGCACCATAACGATATCGTCCTTCTGCACCGTTTCCATATATTTTGTTATAATTGAACTTTCCTTTTGGAATAGTTTTAACACTTTCATAGTAGGTATAGCCAGATTGAACGTTATATTCTTCCATACCGATTAGTTGGTTATATGGCTCAGTTGGTGGATAACTGAATGTTGGCACACCATCTGAAATCAAAACGATATTTCTTTTACTTCCGGATGCTTTAGCAATTACTTCCGTAGCAGACTTTATTGCAGATTGAGTGAAGGTTCCACCTTCTGGCTTTAATTCCTTGATTTTATCAATCAATAATCCTTTATGAGTTGGATCAACAAATTGGTCACTCCAACCACTTTCATTAAATGTATAATTTGTTACTTCTGAACTATAAGTGATCAGAGCAATTCTATTATCATAATCTTTCCGTAAAACCATATTTACAAACTTTTCAGCTGCCATTTTAGCTTTGACCATTCGATTGTTATCTTTCATACTTCCCGATGTATCAATGATCAGTACAACATCTGTCGGAGGTGGTGGGAATTGGTTACGGCCTTCGATTCGAAGTGTGATATCCCATTGATTGACCATACCTACTACAGGTTCAGCTGTTTTACTTAATTTTATTTGTCCAGGCTGCAGGTCAGTTTTTTGAGCTGCCTTAACTGGAGCATTGGTATACGAAAGTGAGGATTGCGCTGCATAAGTAGAGCCAATCACGCAAAAAATAAGTATCAACCATTTAAAAAACGTTAAGTGTCTGTTTTCTTTTTTTTTCAAAATAGCACCTCTTCTCTACCTCTTAGAATTTTCTTGCTATTCACTAATTGTTTGATTTTTCAATAAATTATCCACCTCAAAAAGTGGCTTGCTTGTAGGTATTTGGCCACTCCACCAAGCATCTCTATAAGCATATTTTGTCGTACTGATTCCTTCGACCTTGACTTCAAAGGATAACAAGACACCTTCATATTCTTCAGTGATATTCGCTTGATTCATTTTCACTTTAGTGAATAAATTTGTTGTCTGCTCCCCTTTTAACAGCTTCTTCTTATAATAAAAATAACCATCATTTCCATTGGTCCAATCAGTCAAATTATAATCAATACTCAAGACTGGAGTTGGTCCGTCAACCGTTGCAGGTAGCAGCGTGAGAGAACCATTTGCTTGTGCTTTAGTCAGTACGGGTAATGCCAAAACTCGAATAAAAATGTCCTGTTCTCCAGTATTTTTTATCGTGACTTTTTTTAAATACTCTTTGTCTGGTTCAAAAATCGTTGGTGGATCAAATTCTTCTTCTATCGAAGTTTGAAGGTTCCCAACTCTAAATTCATTCTGCTTTTGATCACTATCTGTCAAGGCTGCATAGGTTTGATATAAACCAAAGGAAAGACAAATAATCATTACCAAAAATCCTGTAAATAAGCAAAATTGTTTGATACTTACATACTTCTTGGTTTTCTGCTTTTTCTTCACGTGCCCACCCACTCCTTTTGGTTACTTAATCGCTATTTACCAGACATTTAAAGGTTTCAACCCAGTAAGTTATCACTCTTGATATCTATACAGCTGACGTTTTGTTACTTACTTGATAGATTCATCCGGCAGATTTAGTCTGTAGCCTTTTGATCGAACGGTTTTAATGACATCAGCATATTTGGTATCGATCGTCTTTATTTTTTGTCGTATGTGAAAAATTAAATTCGCTACACGATATTTCGGTGGTACTTCTTCTTTTTCCCATAGATAATGAGCAATTTCCTCATAGGTCCGAACTTTATTTCCAGAGGTATATAAATAATCCAATAACATATATTCTAGTTTTGTTAGAACGAGCTTTGTATCAGAAATCAACACAGTAAAGCTCGACGGATCTAAATAAAAGCCGCGCTCTTTTTCTACAGTCATACAATGTAAACCATTTTTAATCGTCCAAGCAATTTCATCAAACGTGTCTGATTCTACTAAAAAGCCAGTGACTCCTAATTTCAAATAGATGATTTTTTCTTCGCCTAATGGTTCATTAGACAAAATCCAGATTGGTTTTAACGGACTTTCTCGAACTTTGATTAGCCATTGAAATAATTTTTCGATTTGAATCTGTTCATTTTTTTGAAGAATGATTCCTTGAAGAGAATCTATGTCCACATTTTCTAAATCATAGATTGAAATATCAAAATCAGTAAAAAGCCTTTCTTTTTCGCTTTCTTGTATCGTTTTGTTCGCCGAAAGTACTCCTAGTGCGTACATACCTTTTCACATCCTTTTGATTTTTCCACATTGATGACTCTTCGTTTAATCATTTAAGCGCCCATTGTACATGTTATATAGATCGCCAGAATTGCCAATATTCCAGGAACTTAACAGCCCTTTCGTGGTGTCATGAGCATCCATCATCGGATTTAGTTGATATAAAGAACCTTTAAATCGATTTGGCGCACTCGGACTCAAGCGTACGCTGTTCATTACCGGCGCACTTATTTCATTTGGTTCCAGTAATTCAGAATAATAAAAGTATCCGTCTTGATAGAACCAATAATTTTTTGTTCCTTTTGCGGGTGCAACATCGTAGACGTTATCTGGAAAGTTTAACTGAAACCAACGCAGATCTGTCTTTTCTCTAGCACTTTCTTTAAATTTATACATTTCGGTTCCTGTAAGTACATTAGGAACGATTGCTTTTTCCGTAATCAACTGTTGGCCTCCATATAAATACGTTCCGCCAACGTTAGCTGCTGGTTGCCATGATGCTGTATTTTTTTGATCAACCGTTGGCAGCACCTCTTGTGAGGCGACGGCTATATTACCATTGCCCGTTTGATCGGTAATATCTATTTTGAAGGTCAATAAGTATTCATATAAACTGATTCGTACAAATGCTGGAATATTTCCAGTATTTCTAACTTGAATCACTTTCTTTGTTGCTAGTCCTGGTTGCCATTCAAAATTGGGTTCAAATTCTTCTACGATTTCGGCAGATAACCTTGAACCAACAAAATGATTGAGCTCACTATCTTCAGAGACAAACCAAGCATATGTACTTCCTAGAACCATCAAACCAGAAAAGAGAAATGTACTTACAGCGATGATCCATTTTATATTTACTCTTGCTTTTTGCTTTTTGCTTGGTTTCATTCTTTTGCCAAGATTATGCTTATTTTTTTTCATGCTGTACCGCCTCCCATCATTTGATCGTTCTAAAAAATCCAATTACAATTTTTTATTCTGTTTATATGGTTTTTTTTCCTGTTTTTTATGTTTGATGATCAATAATGAAACCAATACTAAAAATAAGCCTATACATGAAAAAAGTAGAGTATTACGCCATTCTTCCCCTGTATTTGGTAGCCTTAACTTACTTACTAGTTTGTCAAGAAAAGGCTTGTCTGGTTGCTCTGGCTCTTTAGTATCTGGTAATGTTGTTTTGACTGCTTTAAACTGCCAACTATTTTCCACTATATTCTTTTTAAAAAAATCTCTATTGGTATACGACTTGCCATCTAGCTCAAATTGGGCTTCCAACATCTTGGTGTCGCCCCCTTTGAATGTCCCTAGATTTAGTGGGGCTGATTTATCTTGTAGATTTAGCGTTTTGCTTACACCTGATAACGGTCCAGTGTAAATTGTTTTCCCATCGTAAATCAAGGTCATCTGAATCGCTTCAGATAAATCTAATGAGCCTTCAATAAGCGTCGGTTTACTGACATTCATGGTTAAGTGATAAGGAATATCTTCTTCTATATTGATGATCGTGATTTTGGTAGACCATTTTTTCCCTGGTGCTACATCTCGAATATCAACAAGATATTGTCCATCATTTTTTATTTTAATGCCTTGATCATCACCAGCCACTATTCCTGGGGGAAGGTTGGATTCAGAGTTTACTTCAACAGGTTTTAAGGTAAGTGATAAACTAATTAGTAGGAGGAATCCCACCCATAACCACTTGTTCTCCCTGTATTTTCTTTTCATCCTTTTTCCCCCTCAAAATAGATAGCTATTTTTAATTATTTAGCTGGTACTAGATCTTTTAAAGCTGTCGCTAAAGGATCATTGATACCTGCTGGCAACCAATCATCAACAGCGTCTTTGTATGCTGCGATTCCTTGGCCTTTTACAGTTAAGTCATAAATCAATTTACTATATTCATTACCAGCTGTTCCTAGTAATTTAACTGCATCCATTAATTGTGTTGTATTTACTCCCGGGTTTACTACACTTGTGTAGTAGAAGTAACCATCAGCAGCGTTGAAATACCATTTGTCAGCGACAGTTGGATCAGTTGTAATGTTATTAAATGAAATTTGGATATTGTTTGATCCTGTTGCTGCAGGTGCATTCCAAATCAACGTACCATCTTGTGTGAATGTTGGTGCATAAATTGGTGCTTGTGTCCATGCTTTTTCCTCAGCAGCATTGTATTCTAACGATACATAGCTAAGAGCTGGAGTACCTGATTTTACTTTAATTTTATTTGCAGCATCACGTACGAATCCATCAATACCACTTGCATGATATAAGACACCGCCTTTTTCAAAAGCATAGCGGTAAGTATACGTTGTTTTTGTTCCAACTGTTTCAGCTTTTTCTTTCACTTTTAATGTATAATCTCCAGCGAATTCTCCTGCTGTTACACTTATTTTTGGTGCAGCACCATCAAAGGTAGAATCTGTAAAACCAGCTGGGGCATCTGCGCCAGGTAATACATAGATGTCTTTGCTTGTTTTACCTTCAAGTTCAGCACCAGTTGTTGGTTTTGCTTGATGGTCTTTTAAAAGTTGCAATGATTCTGTTAAAGAGACACGGATCAATGTTTTGTATTTACCGATATTGGCAATTGCCACATCTTTATTTACTTCTGAACCTGGATCCCATTCGGTCGGTGGCTCAAATGTTTCCACCACTTCAATATCTTTTCCAGTTGCAATTTGACCTTCAAAGTGGTTGGTTTTTTCGTCTTCACTGGTAAACCAAGCAAACGTTGCTGCAGCTATTGCTGCAAGTGCAAAGGCACTTGCTAACGCAAGAACTTTTTTCTTTCTGTTTTTATTCATTTCTTAATTTCCTCCCAAATTTTTTTTATTATTAACTTTTTAACATTGGCAACGAAAATAGATTTTCATCCCTAATTAAAAAGTAAATATCTCTATTTATTTAAAATGTAGTACCTGATGATCGTGATAAAACCGAAAACAGAAATCAGGAAAATAATTGAGACAAGCGGATTTTCACGTACAAAATTTAGAAATGCACCTATTTTAGGAACAACTATAATTTTTTTCCCCACCACTTGTTTTGCACTAACTGGCACATCTTCTGCTAAATTGGCATCTCCTTGGGTAATATAGTAGGTTCCCTTGGTATCGCCTAAATGATCCATCTTTTCTTTCACTCTATGAGTCAAAAATGCCTGACTCTTGATACTAGGACGAAATGTGATGATATCTCCTACTTCAGCCGAATCTCCAGCAATGTTTTTTACGATGATCACATCACCAGAATGAAAGCCTCCTTTTTGTTTTTCAGGATCTCTCGGTACCATTGAATCTGTTAAAACACCGAAAAAACGATAACCCATAACACTTTTGTCAGCATTTTTAGTCGTTGCAAAAATAATCGATCCAATAATCATAAATAAAATGAAACCGTAAAAAATAATGTTAAATAATAAAGTATAGACAGGATTTTTGGGTTTACGTTGTTGCGTCTTGTTTTTTGTTTTTTTAGAAGCAAGCTCTTGTTTTCTTTTGCTATTTTTAGCTTGCGGCTTCCTACTTTTAGGTTTGGAATGTTTAGAGACATGTTTCTTATTTACAGATTGTTTTGCTGCTGATTTTGTGGTTCGCTTTTTTTTGTTTGGCTGTTGCTTCTTATTTCGCTCTTCCGCCATTTCCCTAAACCCTCACTTTGCCTTGTACTTACCAAAAACAATGATCCTTTACTTTTAACTATCAAGAAAAACAACTAACTCTATAAGCTTCATAAAATAAGCTTTCTGCTAATCGTTTTAAGTCATTTGAAGAGTCCAAAAAACTAATGATATTGAGAAAATCAACTAAAACGCAAAAAAGAAATACGTTTGAAAGGATAAATCCCTTAACAACGTATTTCTAGACTGTTTCCTCTAAGAAAAATAGCAAGCGTTTCGGCTCTATAAAAATCATTAGTTTATTATAGAGAAAACTGAAAGTCAATAGTATTTAAAAATATTTTTTACTCTTTGTTTTCAGAGTATCAATGGGGGTGATCCAAATGCTTGCGCTAACTTTATTCAGCTCTTTAAATTGCTGAATAAGTGATCAATTTTATCATTCATTATTATGAACAGAAAAGTAACTATTAATACAGTAGAGGTGTTTATACATGGCAGTGATTGGTTATATGCGTGTCAGCACGCATCAGCAAAAATTTGATTCTCAACAAAAGGCTCTTGAACGATATGGTGTAGATTTTATTTACAAAGAACGAGAAAGTGGCAGAAAAACATCTAGAAGCGAACTAAATAAGGTTTTGGCCTGTTTAAAATCAGGAGATACATTGGTTATTTTTAAGCTTGATCGATTATCTAGAGGCACCAAACAACTGTTAAGTTTGTTAGAGGAATTTGATCGAAGAAATATTCATTTTGTCAGTATTCAAAATAATATTGATACTACAACTGCAATGGGACGATTCTTTTTCACCGTAATGGGGGCTTTCGCTGAAATGGAAGCAGAATTGATTCGTGAAAGAGTGATGGCAGGCCTTGATGCTGCTAGAGAAAATGGTAAGCAGCTAGGACGTCCACCACGCACAAAAGAAGTTAATGAAGCAATGGCGCTTTATACTAATTCAGACTTATCTGTTCCGGAAATTGCCAAAAGATGTAATGTCTCGGTCCCGACAGTCTACAATCATATTAGAAAACAAAACTTACTCAGGAAGGTCAACTAACACACAACTAGCACATAAAAATGCAATGAAAAACTAAGAACAACGATTTACCTTATTACTGACAGTACATAAAAAATAGACCTTTGGGAGAAATATAACAGAATTAAGACATTTATTTGATAGAAAGGTAACAGATTACTCCTTCTTTTTTTTGCTAATCTATTAATAGAATTAACAGCGCTGTTGATTTATTAACAAAATAAAGGAGAGATGTTTTATGGCAAGTATTGAAGCAATGATTAAATGGATGAAAGATAGAGAAGGAAAAGTAACTTATAGTATGACTAATAGACTTGGTCCAAATAGTTATGACTGTAGTTCGTCGGTCTATTTTTCATTGATCGCAGGTGGCTTTTTGCCAAGTGGAAGTATGGGAAATACAGATACTTTATTTGGAGATCTAGAAAGAAATAATTGGCGGCAAGTGGCTCCTGTAAACGGAAATTATAGGGTTCAAAGAGGAGACGTCTTTATCTGGGGAGCTCGCGGAGCTTCTGGAGGAGCTTCTGGACATACTGGTATTTTTGTTGACAGTGTAGATAATATCATTCATTGTAATTATGGCTATAATGGTATCACAACAAATAATCATGATGTCATTTGGGGCTATAATGGAAGACCACCAATTACAGTGTACAGAAGTGCAGCTGCAAAGCCAGAACCACCAAAATTACCAACTAAAAATCCTGAACAGCCAATTAAAAAAGGGATTAATTACGAGACTCATGTAAGTAAAGTAGGCTGGATGAACAATGTAGCCAATGGCGCTTTATCAGGATCAACTGGTTACAATTTACCAGTAGAAGCGGTAAAAATACTTTTCAAAAACAATCAGATTCAAGCTTCTGTTTCATATCGTGCCCATGTATCCAGTATTGGGTGGATGCCTTGGGTAAAAGACGGACAGCTTGGTGGAACAACTGGACAATCAAAAGCGGTTGAGGCAATCCAAGCCAAATTAACTGGAGAAGCAGCAAACTACTACAATTTAGAATATCAAGCTCATGTTGCTGATAAAGGGTGGATGAGCTGGGTGAAAGATGGTGCAACAGCCGGAACAACTGGGCAAAAGAAAAGCCTTCAAGCATTGAAAATGAAACTCGTTCGTAAACCAATTGATCAGGGAACTAGTCAACCTACAACAAAAGGTGTGTCATATCGAATGCATTTAGCCAATGAAGGCTGGCTTGGTTATGTTACTAATAACCAAATGGCTGGAACAACTGGTCTAGGAATTGAAAGCCAATGCTTAGAAGTCTATGTAGATGGTAAGAAAGAAAATGTACAAATTGATGCTCATGTTGCTGAAAAGGGCTGGTTGACAAACACAGGTGGCACAACAGGACAAAAATTATCCTTACAAGCCGTTAAACTCAAATTAAAAAATGGCTTGGAAAAGCAATACGATATTTCTTACCAAGTACATGTGTCAGAAAAAGGATGGATGAGCTGGGTTAAAAATGGTGCCGTAGCTGGAACAACTGGTCAGAAATTAGCAATCCAAGCGATTCGAATTAAACTTACAAATAAATAACCATTCTGGAAAATATTAAGAAGGTATTCCAGAATGTTATTAAAAAGTAATATCATTACACATTACTTATAACACAACAAATGGATGAGACAACGGTTATGATGGCAATCAACCACATAACCGTTGTTTCATCCTCTTAGTTTTATACCATCAGCCGATCAGCTTCAATCCAATCACCGAGAGTAAAATCACGCCAATGAAAACAATTCTACGCCAGTCTTTCGATTCCTCATAAAAAATCATTCCTAGAATCGCTCCACCAGCTGCTCCAATCCCTGTCCAAATAGCATAAGAAACACCCATTGGCAAAGTCTTCATCGCTAAATAGAGAAAGATAAAGCTACTGCCAAAGGTCAAGAATAATAAGCATAATGACTTTTTATCTTTATTTTGATTAAAGCGATTGATTGATCCAACCCCTAGCATCTCAAAAATCCCTGCAATAATTAAAAATAACCAACTCATTTTTGATTTGCTCCTTTCTCACCCGTTACAAATTTCAAGCCCATTACACCGATCAATAATATTACGATCAAGAGAATTTTTGACACTTTAAACTCTTCACCAAAGAAAAGAATCCCTGTGATCACCGTCCCTGCCGTACCTAAACCAACAAAAACCGCATAAGCTGTTCCAACAGGTAACGTTTCGCCTGCCTTGATCAATGCGTAAAAGCTGATCAGAATAAAGACTGCTGTCAATAAAATTTCCCACCACGTATTACTATGTTTCATCCCAATGACCCATAAAACTTCAAAAAATGCGCCAATCATTAATTTAATCCAATCCTTGTTCATGAAAAAACCTCCTAATTTTAAAAACGGTAACAACGTTCCGTTCCGCTTCAACTTGTACTTTTCAACATCCAAACAAATAAAAAAGTGCCAATCAACAATTCCATCTATGGCCTAAGAATTGTCGATTCACACTTTTACTGATAAATAGCCGGCGCCGTTTATCAAAAGTTGTTTGATTTAATTTTATTCTATTAATTCGTTGAAACTGTTTTTCATTCTACTCCACAATCTAGAATTTGGCAATAGAATTTTTCTCTATTATTAATTAAAAAATTCTTAATATTCTTCTTCATTTCCCTACAAGACAAGCTTAAACTCCATTTTTATACCGATATAAATATATAAATGTCTAAAAATTCAATCATTTTACTTGATTTTTTTCCATCTATCTTTCTGAAAATCTTTTTTGTTTATATAAAAAGCGGATTGAATCAACTTTTTATGAACATTTATATCTCATGATTTTGTAAATCTAAGCAACATATGATACACTTACTTTATCAAAAAAAGATTCCTAGTGAATCAGTCAACGTTGATATTACTTACTTTAGGCGGTAGTAATGTCAACGTCTTTCTTTTGTCTATACAAATTATACCACACTAAAATCTTTTTGAAAATATCCATAGACTTAGCGTAATAAAAAGAACCCACCTCATTTGAGGTGGGTATAATTTTTATCTTTATGCTAAAGCGCCCATTGGATCCCAAGGTGCTAGAACGGTTGGCTCTTGTTTCCAAACTTCTTGTAATTCTTTCGATAATAACTCTTTACGAATAACGATTTGATACGTATATTCATCCATCCAAGCATCACTCATCACAAAAAATCCTTTATCGCCGACTTTTTCTCCCCAGCTATTTTCTACTTTCCATTTTGTTGAAGTCCCATCGATTACATCGACTCCCGTTAAAACCATTGCGTGGGTCATTAGACTTTCACCGAAATCCAAACGTTGTGCTTTCGTCATCGTGAAATCGATATCAAATAAATCATTCATATCATAAGCGTCTAGAGACATAATTCCACTATCTCTAGTTGAAGATTGACCAACATCACAGCCAAACCAAACAGATTCACCTTGTTCTAATTGAGCTACAGCAAGTTTCTTAAAGGTGCTCATATCCACATTGATATACTTCACTTCTTTACCGCCTACGACATTGCCTAGCATTTCTACTGTGTAGGTTTGATTGTAAGGTTTATCCGCTGTGGGTGCATTGATCACACTTACATAGTCATCCAGGTTAACGCCAACGTATTTTTCATAGAATGATTGAGGCGTCAACTTTTGATCTAAATGATAGTTTTTCTCTTCATCACGGTATTCAAAATCAAACGTTTCCGGAGGTGTTCCTAATGAAGTTGCTAGAAAATTATATACTTCCTCTAACATTTTTTCTTTAACCGATTGAACTTCAGCTGCTGATTTTCCAGCCGTTATCAACTCACGCAAAATCGTTGCGTCTTTTCTTAGTTTTTTGTTTAGGTAATTATTTAAGTCTCTAGAATTTGAGCTATTGCTACTTTCTGGCATAGCTGTTTTTGGCACTACACCGTATTTTTGGAAAAGAGATACGATCATATCCCATTGTCCACCATCTTGCTGTGGTGTTGCTAATAAGAATGCAACCTTTCGGCTATCTAATTCTTGATCCGCTGTCGCAATGATATTTTCATAGAAGTAATTTGATTTTTCGTACTTATCCCAGAAAAATGTATAGTTTTGAGAAAGTTCAAAATCTTTTAAGTTGAAGCTATTGATCATTTTGTGTCTAAAAGTGTTTAGGGCTGCAAACATCCAGCAACGTCCGCTTTGTTTTTGGTTAGCTACTTTTCCTGTGGCAATATCGACAGAAAATACTGGCACATTATTTACTTCGGCCTGTTGATTTTGAGCAGATGCTGTGATGCCATTTTTGACAACACCACGTTGTAAGGCATTTAATTTATTATTTTCTATGAAACTATCGTGAAATTTTTGTGTTACAGTTGGTTCGATTACTGACATATTGATTCATCCTTTCGATTATAAGGTTGGTTCTCATTGTCATTATATGCCTGAATCTTTAATCACTCAAGTTTTTGATAAGATAAATTTGCATTTTTGCATTACGTGTATTATTATATGTAATACAAAGGAGCGAAAAAGAGGTGATAATATGTTATTGGAGATAGATACTCAAAATCAAATGCCGATTTATCAACAGATCTGTAATCAATTGATCCTTGGGATTGCTACAAATAAGTTGAAGCCAGGTGAAATTTTACCTTCTGTTCGACAAATGGCTGATGAAATCGGAGTCAATATGATGACTGTTTCAAAAGCTTATACTTTATTGAAAAATGATGGGTATATTTTAACTGATCGTCGAAATGGAACGAAAGTAGCCGAAAAACAACCGCTGGATCCACCTTTTTATACACGTTTTTTAAAGGAACTGGAATTATTGCTAGCCGAGGCTTCTATTCATCAATTATCTGAAAAAACAATCCAAGCAGAAATCAAACAGATTTATCAAAAATTTGAACAGTAAAAGGTGTGTTGAAAATGAATTTCTTTCTATATTTACTACTTGTTGGGGTCAACTTTTTAATGGCATTAGCGGGTAGAATCCCTGCTAATCCACATAAAAATATTATTTTAGAAACAACTTTACCTAAAGAGAAACTTCAAGATGAACAAGTTCTAACGATTAGTAGAACTTACAAGAAACGGCTATTACAGTGGGCCTTTATTTTCTCTGTCGCTGCGCTTCCGATCCTTGCCATATCGTATGATTCATTGACATTGATTTATTTTCTAGTAATGATCTTTGGCTTTATTGGCACCTCATTTTATTTACAGGTCATCTATATTCGTAAAATGACGACTGTTAAAGTCCAAAATAATTGGGTTTTACCTACAAGCCCACTCTTAGTTGATACCGCATTAGTGGCTAATAAAAATCGTAAATTAATTTCGATTTGGTGGTTTTTACCTAGTATTTTGATCACTCTTTTGGGTTGCATTTATTCTTTTACAACTCTTGGTTTGTCTAATGGTAATTGGATCATTGGTCTGATTTCACTGCTAATGTCAGCCATGTTTTTACTTTTTTATTATTTTATTGCACGTTTTCCTGTTAAACCTTTAACAAGTGATGAAACAATTAATCAACAAGTCAATGATCAAATGCGGCATCACTGGTCTGTTTTAATGGCTGTTTCAGCACTGGTTTTAAGTCCGCTAGCGTTTATTTCCGTTAGCTCAGTTTCAATTCCTTATGAAAAAATGATGTTGTTTTCAATGGGTTATGCCTTACTCATTCTTGGCTTTGTCCTTTTCACTTTTTACTATTTATTTTCATCAAGAAAAAAACAGGATCGATTGATTGCACAAGCAAAGGAATATCGTTATAGCGATGAAGATCAATATTGGAAGTATGGCATTTATATTAATCCAAATGATAAAAGAATCATGATCCCGGACCGGGTAGGGATGAATATCTCTGTAAATTTAGGCCGACCAGCTGGGAAACTGGCTTTAGGGATAATCGGTGTTTTGGTTTTATTTTCTTTAATTGGAGCTAGTGTTCCAATGGTAATCAGTGATTTTTCAGCCAACCCATTTGAATTGAGCACATCACATAATGGGATCTCTCTATCTGCTCCTTTAAGTCAAAGTAGAAAAATCACTTGGGATGAGATTGAATCTGTAGAATTGATCAATACGCTTCCTAAAGATCGACTTAAACTATACGGGACAGCAACAGAAAATTATTTAACTGGGGAATTTCAACTCAATAATGAACCTGCCTATTTACTTGTTTTAGCAAATAAGAAACCGATTTTAGAAATAAAGACGAATGATAAGCTGTATTACTATACAAATAAAGACACAAAATTGACTGAAAAATACTATAAGGATATTCAAACGATTCGTGGGAAATAAAAAAAAGGTTGAGCTCTCTCTTAAGGGCCCAACCTTTTCTTTACTGTTATCTAGCTTCACGAGCTCGTTACGCTTTTATTTTTCCAATGTATTCTTGATCATACCCAATAATGTTTTCACATCATCGATCTTGTATCTACTATTTCTAGATTGATGATTGAACACTGTTACCTGTTCATCAAATACACAACTATACTGTTTTTCTAATTCTTGTCTGCTGAAAAATAAAACGGGTCGACTTTTAACTCGGATCGCTTCTTGATTAGTCAATAATTTATTCAAATCTTCACTAACGGTGTTTCTTGCTAAAGATAACACCTCACTGATTTTTTGAGCTGTATTCCCTTTCAATTGTTCCACTGTTTTTTGCTTTTTCGTTTGTTCAGCGAGAATATTGCCTACTTTTTCTAACCTGTGCATATCAGCTCACCTCATTTGTTTATTAAGAATTATTATACTTAATTGCTTGATAAGTTAATAAAGAAGATTATTTTGCTAAAAAATGCTCGATTCTGCAAATTATACTTTGACATATTTCTTTAATGTGATTAAACTAAGCTTAATGAATAGGAGTGAACAACTAATGACTGTATTCAGTTTAAGAAAATATCAAAAATCTGATTTAGAAAACATAATTGCTATATTTAACGGAACTGTTCAAGCAATCAATAAAAAAGATTATACACAACAACAGATCGAACAATGGGTACAGCTATCACCTGATTACGATAAATGGGATGCTGAACTATCGTCTAGTTATACAATGGTTGCATTAAACAGAATGGAAATCATCGGTTTCGGTAATATATCTGACACGGGTGAGCTTGGTTACTTGTATGTCGATAAAAAGTGGATTGGCTATGGCATAGGAAAAATGTTAGTCCAAGACTTAATGGATCATGCACTTAAAGCAGGAGCAAAAGAACTGATTGTTTATTCATCGATCACAGCGAAGCCTTTCTTTGAATCGTTTGGATTTGAGGTAGTGGAACAAAAAATCAATTACCGTAATGGTGTTTTGCTTATGAACTATTTGATGGTTTATCGTAAAGAGGCCAAGTAAGGATTTAACTTACTGAATTGTTTAGCAATACAAAATAGAGACATTCACTGGAAATTTCAGAGATGCCTCTATTTTGTCGGTTCTATTTATTTTTCAGTTGTTATTTTCGATCTTGTTTTTCAAGTATTCAATCAGAGAACAATAATCAACCTTCAGATAATCTGTAACATCAAATTCGTGAAGTTCTCCTAACTGAAATTGATTATAACCTCTTGTGTTAATAATTTGTTTGAATGCTGCTTTTGTAATATGATTGTCTGCTTCGTTGCGATTTTCTAATTGATCCTGAAAATGGTAATGCGTCATCAAATGACTCAGATGTCGCTCAGGCTCTAAATCCCGTTTCTTTCTGCGTTCCCACAAGACTTCAAAATCAGCAACCAAACGGATCGTGATCACTTCATATCCATAAGTATCAGCAAATTGAGCGAGTTTATCTTTTTGTTTGTCACTAAATGGATACTCTGAAACGATCACCTGTTTTCCTGCATCCATATATAATTCTAAAACCCCATAATAAAAGTGCCAAACTCTTTGTTCTAACTGCTGCTTTTCATCAAGCGTATCAAATCCGACTGAATCGGCAAACAATTCCTTCCCTTCATCTGGTGTGATCAAAAATATATCTGGAATCTGTTCTTGGATTTTTTGGATCAAATAGGTTTTCCCTGTTGCGGGACTACCTGCAAGTAAGATTAAAAATTTTTGCATCTAATCCTACCTCATACCAAGTGGGCTGTCCACATTCATAAATAACCCTATTTTATGTTTGACGATTTCGTGACATACTTCATTGGCAGGAATTACATTGTATCGTAACGACTTATTAATGGCTGTCGCTTCAAATGATTCTTTCGCCGTTTTAGTCCAATTAACCAAAAGCTCTGTCCCTACATTGAATTTGCGGATACCGTTATTGATCAGCTCTGGGTAGTCTTCTTCTTTTACACCAGTTCCTCCGTGGATTACAAGGGGAATATCAACCGTGGCATGAATCTCTTTTAACAACGGTAAGTTGACTTCTGTTTTAGACTTAAATTGACCGTGATTGGTTCCAATCGCAATTGCTAAAGCATCAATTCCTGTAGCTTCTACAAAAATACGGGCATCTGCTGGTTTTGTGTAGACTTTGTCATTTTCCTCTACATGAATTCCTTCCTCTGTGCCGCCAATCGTTCCTAATTCCCCCTCAACAGAGACTCCTCGTGGATGGGCATATTCTACCACAGCTTTCGTTTTCAAAATATTTTCTTTAAACGGTAAATGAGACCCATCATACATTACAGATGTATACCCTTGATCGATTGCCTCTTTGATATCATCAAAATTTCTTGCATGGTCTAAGTGAAGAACTGCATCTACCATTTCTCTGTCAGCCATCGTTTTCACTACAGAAACTAACACATCATAACCAATATATTTCGCTGTATCCACACTGGTTTGAATAATAATCGGAGCACCCATTTCTTTCGCTGCCCGAATCATTTCCGGCAACATTTCTAAATTATGAGCGTTAAAAGCACCTACGGTAAAATTTAATTCTTCTGCTATTTTTGTGACTTCTTTTAAGGTTGTATACATGTGTTTCTCCCCAATCTTTTCAATTTTACTGACCGCTGATCGTAACTTGTTTAGCGATTTGTCGCATGTCATCCATTTTATTCATCCATTTATCAATGCCGGCATCATCCCCATTTTTTGCTGCTTCTGCACGTTTTTGATTGTACAAACTCATTAATTTTTTATAACCTGCGCCAATACTATTTTTATAGGACTGACTTTTCTCTAACGCTACGATTGCTTCGTCTATTTCACTAAGTTGTGCCAATAACAAGCCGACTTCTTCATATTTTTCAGCGAACACACTATCTATTGGTTCTGATGATGCAATTTCTGCAGTAAGTTGTTCTATTTCTTGGCGTAATTCTTCTTTTTGTTCTTCTGTTAAATTCTCGTCCACTTCTAGTTTGACAGGCTTTGTTTTTTTCTTTTTTAGAAAATCAAACATCGTTTCACTCCTTTCCTAAAAGGCCTTCATGATCGGGCTAATGATCCAAGCATATAATAGAGCTGCCGTTACAGTATCCACATCTGTCGCTGTGGCATTGACAAAGCCCATGCTATTGAAAATCGTTACTAATAATGCAGGCAATAATGTGATAAAGAATCCATGTGCGATTCCGCCGATGATCGCACCACGTCTACCACCCACTGCATTCCCGAAAATCCCTGCAGTACCGCCTGCAAAAAAGTTTGTTAACATTCCAGGTAAAATCATCGCTAAGCCAAATGTTGGTAGGATGAACATCGCCAAAACGGCACCGATTGTTGTCGTAATAAATCCTAAAATCACAGCATTTGGGCTATATGGAAAAAACACTGGACAATCTAAAGCGGGAATAGCGTTTGGAACTAATTTCATTGCAATCCCTCTAAAGGCTGGTACGATTTCTCCAAGTAATAAACGAACACCTGCCAACAATACATACACACCGACTACAAATTGAATGGCTTGTAAAAAGGCAAACATAATATAGTTTTGATTGCCTGATAAAGTTGACGCAAATGTTTCACCCGCAAACAATACCGTTACAATGTATAAAGGAACCATCACGACCATCACAGACAAATACGTATCTTGAAGAAACTCAAAGGATTTCGGTAATTTAAGATCTTCCACCGACTTTTTGTTTTCACCACGTTCACCAAAAATCCAAGCAACACCTGCTTCAAATAAATAACCGATCGTACAAAAATGTCCGAGGGCAATATCATCTGACCCAGTTATTTTCCTAATAAAAGGCTGTGCGATCGCTGGCATAGCAACAGCGAAAACACCCCCGATAAATCCTCCGACAATGATCAATACGATCCCACGAAGTCCAGCAAAATACCCAAAAACCGTCGTCATCGTCGCCATCCATAAAATCGCTTGACCTGTTAAGAAAATATATTTCCACTTTGTAAAACGAGCAATCAAAATATTAAATACAAAAATAGCTAAAAATGTTAACGCAATATCCCTTCCCAAGCCTAGCTCATTCATTGCTTGACCATTGATCGCTTCGATAGAAGGAATAATTCCTTGCATATGAAATCCTTCTGTAAAAATCTCGCCAAAATAAGTCAGACTCCCCACAATAATACTAGAGCCAGCACTTAAAACTTGAAATCCTAACAACGTTTTTAATGAACCAGATAACACTTGACCAATCGATTTTTTTTGTAGAATCAATCCTAGCATAGCGATTAAGCTGATCGTGATTGATGCCTGTGTCAAAATATTCTCGATGATAAAATTAACTACCCCCATGATAAAGCCCCTCCATTATGTTTTTTTAGTTAAATAGCCCCTTTTGCTTGTAAAACTGGTGTGATTTTTTCATCTATTTCAGCTTTTGAAACAATATTTTTCAGATAAATGATCGCTGTTTTTTCCTCATCGATACTAAATTTTTCAAATTGCGTTTGAAAATTTTGCGCGGTAATTATGATATCTGGATTCATTGAAACTGCTGATGAGATGTCCGTGTGTTCAAGTTTTGCTTCCACTCCTTTCTGATTTAAGACATCTTCAGCCGCCATTTGAGCCGCAAAACTACTCCCTAATCCTGCTCCACAAACAAATAAAATCGTTAGTTTTTTCATGATGATTCGCTCCAGTCATTTTTATTATTTTTGTTTCCTTTAACACTCTTCATATAAAATTGCTTCAAATTCAGAGACACTACTACAGTGCACTAAACGATTTATTTTTGTCTCGTCGTTGATCAATTCTATCAAGCTTTTCATAATGTTTAAGTGGGAAAATGAATCCACTGCTGCCAGACAAAAAATAATTTTTACAGGATCATTGGCTTCATTACCAAAGACAACAGGTTCAGCTAATGTTGCAACACTTATACCTAATCTATTAACGCCATCTTCTGGTCTTGCATGGGCTAAAGCGAGATGTTTTCCCATCACGATGTATGGCCCAAATTCATTGACAGAAGCGATCATTGCCTTTACATAGGATTCTTTAATACAGTTTTCTTTTAAGAGTGGACGTGCTACTCGTCGAATCGCACTCTCCCAATCTGGACATTTTTCTAGTAACAAGATATCGCTTTTTTTTAAGACATCTTTCAGCATCGGCTGCAACTCCCTTTTATTTATCTTTAAATGATTCTGATCAAAAGTGGTCTCTAACTGTTGATAGATATCGCTAGAAATCGTACCGCCACTTTCTTTAACTAAATCAAGAACCTTATAAAATAACTCCGTAGAATCATTGTCATTATTTACTAAACGTTTAAATTGCCTATTTCGTTCTAAAAACTCTTGAATATTTTTTCGACTCTCTACTTTGATTATCGGATCTACAACTAAAATTTGCTTGTCAGGATAGGTTAAACTAAGGGTTGAAAAAATCAAATCAACATCTAGTTTTTTGATCAGCTCCATCTCACCTGTACTTAGAACAGCTACTACTTCAATACTAAATAGTTCTTTCAAATGCTCTGCCAATAATCGACCAGTAGCTGTTCCGTGATTACAGACTACAACTGCCTTATAGATATATTTCAGTTCTTGATTGATTGCACTTACCGAAGTTGAAAAGTGAATCGTCAAAAAGGCAATTTCGTCCTCACTGAGTTCATTTTTAGTGATTGCTTCAATCGTTGGCGCAAATTTTTCAATCGCAAAATAAATATTGCCGTAATACCGCTTTATCGTTTCTTTTAACGGGTTTAAAATTTGTATTTCACTTTTCACCCGACTGATCAAGCCAGCCATATGACGATATAAGCCTTCATGTAGCGATTCTTCTTTTTTAGAAAAGGGAATTTGCGTCGTTTGTTCGACAAATTGGATCAGCTGAATCGACAATAATTGGGCTTGTACCCACTCAACAGAATTACTTATGCTCCCAGTATCAAAGGTTTCCAACATAAACAGGATATAATTTAATTCTGATGTCGGAGGTCTAACTGCTAAAGTTCGACACAGTTGATGAACAAAAGAAAGTCTACGCTTATTTTGCTCCGTATCCCAAACGTCCCAATCAGAAATTGCAATCAATTCTTGTCTTAAATAGCGACTTAACCAAACAGCTGTAAACATGACTAACTGATTGCGATAAATATCTTCTCTTGAAGAAATCGTTTGATGATACACATGATCGATTTTTTTTAATATCTTTTTAGGAATATAGCGAAATAAATATTTTTCTGAAATGCTTAAACCAGCTTCTTTTTCATCAAGAAAGCGTAAGCTATCAATTGATTGGTTGATCACATCATAAATCATCGTTCGTATCGTTCGCTCTGATCCTTTTAAAACGATCCCTCGTTTAGGAATACTCAACACTTCGATACCATATGCTAGAAGAATATTTCTGACCCTCCGCATATCTTCATCCATTGTACTTTTTGATATTTGATACTCTGATTCCTTTTGATATAAAAAAATAGGATACTCCGACAAAGAAAAAGCCAAAATCAAGTCAAAAATCCGCTCTTCTCGATTCAAATAGTCAAATTCATTTTTTTCATCAATGACTATCTCTAATTGTTTTCTTTCTGCTTGATCCAGCGTTAAAACCATTCCTCTGTTTCGGATCGTTTTAATCTCTGACAATTTTTGACTGATGAGAAACGCATTGATCTCTTTAATCTCATTTCTGATTGTTCGATTGCTAACTTGGAAATCCTCGCTTAATTCATCCAGAGTCAAAGAATAATCTGACCAAATAAATCGTTTAAATATTTGTATCGTTCGATCTTTCATTTGCTTCTCTCCTTGTCTGATTTCATTATATAGTGGGACGGGGTGATTGATTAGTGGAGATTGTTGCAACATTTAATTGCAAAATTGTAAGCGCAGACATTTTTTATATACTAGTGAATCTTTGCACCATTAGTATACAAAAAAAGTGTGGTGCAAAACTGTTTTAGTTTTGCCCACACTTCTATTTGAATAAACATTCTTTTCGTTCAGCTTATTTTTATGCTACAGTAAATTTTGTTTCTGATAATGAATTTTGCAATTCAGTATTTGAAATTTCTCTCTCACTTGTTACTGATGCTGATTTGTTCTCTAAATCAACAGTTGCAGATTGTACCCCTGCAATTTTTTCAAAATTTTCTTTGACGATGTTTACGCACCCATCACATTTCATTCCGTTGATCGTTACTGTTTTTTCCATTGATAAACACTCCTTATAATTATTTTTTAGCACTACTAACTAAATGACACTGACATTGCCCTTTGATACAGTTACAAGGCACTTCTTTTACTGCTGACTTTCGTTTTTCTTTCAATAGTCTTTCCAATTGATCGATATCGTCAAAACTTAGTAGACTGTCATCGATAATTGATTCAAGAACATTTCCGACTTTCTTACTACAGACTTTGGTCAACAACTCTTTCGAGAGTGCCTCGATGCTTTTGCGTTCTTCCACTAAAGGAAAATAGGTAAACTTATTGCCATTGCGTGTGGTGCCTAACATTCCTTTATCTACTAAACGACTCAGTAAAGTCTTGACTGTGGTACTTTTCCACTCAGTTTTTTTATTAAGAATATCGGTCACTTCTTTACTTGTGGTCTCTTGTGTCGCCCAAGCAACACGCATAACTTCCCATTCTGCATCAGTGATAGTTAATGTTTTTTTGTTATCTGACATAAAAAGTCTCCTTTTTACTGTTTTCTTAACCCGCCAACTAACTACACGCGTAGTCAATCTATACAGTAATAATAGCTCTTTTTTTATGGTTTGTCAAAGGGGAGATTTCTTCTATTTTTGCTCTGACCCTCAATCTATAGAAACAGACGTAAAACACCGACATTGTTTTACGTCTATTTCGTTTACTTATAGGAGTTTGATTAGAGTGTTATCTGCTTTGAACGGTTTGATAAGCTGAACTTACCAAAAGCAAACCTCTTTTTCTACTGTTGTCGTGTCTTGTCCATGTGCTTTTTTAGCAGTCAATCGTGCCATATTTTTAAATGAATCATTCAAGCCAATGCCACCTTTTTTCGGCATTTTAACGATTGGAATTTGTCTTTTATATTTCTCTGTCGCTGGGTTTTCAACAGACATTGCCGCAACAGCTGAAAGCCCATATTGATTAAAAGAAATCGCTAATTTAGCGGCCATTTCCCCAAAGTTTGGGTACTGCATGGCTGGACCACATAGAATAGCATCGGCTTCAAACTTTTTAGCAAAGCCTACAAATTTTTTCGTCACTTCTTCTTGATTTTCTAAATAATATTGATCCCCACAATAAAGAGTGGCTACAATTTGCGCATCCTGTTCTTCAAAGAATGGACTTAATGTCTGACCTGGCCCCATCGCTGCTTTCTTACCGCCAGGAGCTAAATGAGCATTTTCATCACTCCCCATTCCTGCCTGCACATGATTCAATACAAGTATAATTCTTTTCATCAAAGAACCTTCTTTCTAAATATCATCAAAGTCAAAATCATCGAAATCAATGTCTTCTTCTTCCTCTGTTTCTACTGCTTGTGCTTCTTCTCGCAAGTATTGATCGTCCATTACTTTAATAAATGGATAGTAGATAAACATTCCTAAAACAAATAGTAATCCTTGTAAAACAGCTCCTTGCCAGCCGCTTACCAAAAATCCTGAAAATATAATTGGTGTAGTCCACGGTAGCTGAATTCCATTGGTTAGAGGAACTAGCCCCCAATCCATTGCAAAATACGCAATAATGATATTGATCGTCGGTACTAAAGCAAACGGAATTAAAATCAATGGATTCAATACGATCGGTAACCCAAAAATAATCGGTTCATTGATGCCGAAAATTCCTGGCACTAAAGATAATTGTGATAATTTTTTAATTCGTTGGCTCTTACAAAAAATAACCATGACCACAATCAACGAAAGTGTTGAACCTGCACCACCAAATGTAGCAAACATATCTTGAAATTGGCCTGTGATGATATTGGGAATTTCTTGCCCATGTTTATAGGCATCTAAATTTTCAACAGATAATGCTCTTAAAACTGGATTGAAAACGGCTCCAACAACACTGCTGCCGTTTATGCCGAAGAACCAGAAGAAATGTAAGAATACATAAGCAATAATCATTGCCCCAAGTGTATTACCTAATGCTAATAATGGCGTTTGCAAAAAGTCAAAAATAATTGCTTGCAAGTTTCCATATGAAGTTAAGCTAACCAACCAATCTGCCACAAAGAAAATCATGACCACAATAAAACTTGGAATCAGAGCTTCAAAGGATTTCACTACAGTGGGAGGTACACCATCCGGCATTTTGATTGTCCAGCCCTTACTTAGTACCCAGACAAAAATTCGTGTGGAAATCAGCGCAACGATCATTCCTAAAAACAACCCGTTAGAACCCATCCATTTTAATGGCAGGCTCGCAACTTCAAATAATTGTTCTGTCCCTTCTGGCGTATACTCTGTGTAATAAGGCGTTACGATGAAAAATGACACCAATGCAATAATTCCAGCCTGCATCGCATCCACTTTAAATTGGCGACCTAAACTGTAAGCGATGCCTACCACTGCTAAAATTGTCATAACATCAAAACTCGCATTGGCAGGAACCGCCATATGCTCAGCCCAATCTGCTCCTAAGATCGCAGACATCCACTGATCCCATTGAGGTAAAGGAAAGTTTGCTATCAAAAGAAAAATAGAACCTACGATCAATAAAGGAGTAGAGAGTAAAAAGCCATCACGAATCGCGACAAGATATTTATTTTCCCCAATGACTTTGGCCATCGGTGTCAAAATGCGTTCCAACCAATCCAAAAATTTTTTCATATAGAGACGCTCCCATCTTCGTTATTTTTTATTTGACTTAATCAGTTTCAATGCTTCTTTTAAGGCTTTTTCGCCATCCATCATACCGTAGATTTCGGGTGTGATCGCTGCTACAGGAATTCCTTGTGGCGCAAATTGCTCTTTGGTTTTTTCAAGTAAAAAGCGAACTTGAGGACCTAATAAAATTGCGACTGGTTTCTCCTGATCCACCACTTCTTGCGCTCTGGCAACTGGAAATGCTGTAATTTCTAGCGGCATTTGATGTTTAATAACCACTTCCATCATTTTGTTGACCATAATACTTGTCGACATCCCTGCATCACAAAATAAATAAATCTTCTTTTTACTCATGCTCTTCTCTCCTTCATTGGTTTATTAATCAATAGGTGCTTTGATTCGTTTTTCATAGGCATCCAGCCATTCTTGGGTGATTGGTTCAATAATCGTTTGATGATTTTCACCCATATTGGCTAGATAGATTGCAGGTTTTTCCTGGTCATTCGCTACACTAAAGGTAAACTCAACATTGGTAGCAACGCCCCATTGACCGGTATTATTCATCGCGATCAAAGAGAAGGCGCCTGCTTTACCATAGCGTTTCGTCAACGTATCATGAAAGGTGTAAACTGCTTGATCGCACGCTTCTTGTGGGGTTTTTCCTTCGCCCATCTGCCGAACGATTTCATAAGCCAAACACCCTTTCATCAAATCTTCTCCTAATCCTGTAGCCGTTGCCCCCCCTATTTCACTGTCCACGTAAAAACCTGATCCAGATAATGGCGAGTCTCCCACACGTCCTGGTTTTTTCATAAACAAACCTGAACTAGAAGTCCCAGCTGCCATACTGCCTTTTGTATCAAGAGAAATTGCGCCAATCGTATCGTGTCCATCATACGGACTTAAATTACTTTTCGCGATTTCTTCTACGCGCTTTTCCCAAATTCGATGAGCTCTTTGTGTTAACATATTTTTCCGTTCAAATCCGTTAAGCATCGCATATTTTGTTGCACCATCGCCAACTCTAAAACTGTTGAATTTTTCGTCACTTAATTTTCTAGCAACAGAAATCGGATTTTTCGTATCTATAATCCCAGCAACTGCGCCAATCTTAAATGTGTCTCCATCCATAAAAGCAGCATCCATTTCTAAAATCCCTTCAGCGTTAGGTAACCCACCAAAGCCAACTGACTTATAGTATGGATAATCTTCAACTGTTCGAATTGTTGCTTCAACTGCATCTCCTGCCTGACCATTGTTTGTCAGTAATTCACTTGCTTGAACGACACCATCGTGCGCCATTCTCCAAGTAGCGATCATTCCCCATGACATTTCCATCCACATCCTTTAAAATAGCGTTTTCATTTTCATAATTGCATTATACACGATATATACAATTTAGTATATACTAAATTTATTTTTAAAAAAAATAGAGTACGAAACAAAACTAAAAGTCAGTTTTGTTTCGTACTCTAAAACTTAATAGACGCTTTTATCTCGGCCTCTACTGCTATGGCGATTCCTATTTTTTTACTGTTCTGCAGATTTAAATTTTACCGCTGTGCCATAAGCTGCCACTGATTGCATATCCGTTCCAATCGATCCTGAATCAAAACGCATCATCACAACGGCATCTGCCCCTAATTTTTCAGCATTGCTTTTTAAGCGTTCAATCGCAGTTTCTCTTGATTCTTCCAACATTTCTGTGTATGCTCGAATCTCACCACCCACGATATTTTTCAAATTGGCCCCAATGTTCTTAAACACATTTTTTGATTGTGTCGTTAGACCAAATACTTCTCCTAATACTTCATACTCTTTTCCTGGAATATTTTCTGTTGTTGTAATTAGCATGGTAATTCCTCCGTTTCTATTTTCACTTATTTTATATTCATTTTCTGAAATTCTCAGAAAAAGTCTCCTATTTAGCACTTATGTTTCGCTCAATTGACAGATATTTTTTGATAGATAGACCTTGATAGCTCTGCTTGGTGATGATATCCCAAAGCAGTAAATATTTCGATTGCTTGCTCGGCTTTTTTTCGTCCAGATTTTAGTTCTCCCTTTAAGTCCAAAAGCAATCCTTCATAAAATAAACAACAGTTTCTAAAAAACATTTCATCCACGCCCGTGGTAAACTCGTTCAGTTTATTCATCAAACGCTCACCATTCACTAAGTCATTCGATAGCACCAACTCATGAATTTCATTAATCAAGAGCGTACAAATAACTTTTCTTCCTCGTTCAAAATTTTTATAGCGATCAATTGATCGTAACAAGGTCTCAAAATACTCTGATTTTCTTTCATAATCGATATAATCCAATGTGTTGGCAAACAATCTCAATTCTCCTAATGTCCACGTCTGAACCTTAGATAAGTATTCTTGAATGATCATTAACGAGTGCTTATCAATCACTTTTTTTGAATAGATACCTGTTTTTTCATAAGCAGTCAGCTGTTCGATCCTGGCAGTTAATTCAGCGATTCTCAGTTCGGCTTGCACAGAAGTAGGATTCTTTTGAAGTTTCGTCCTCATTGAAATTAACCCATCTATATCATTTTGATTTCCTTTTTCACCATATTCATAGTAAAATTGCTCAATTTCAGATGAATGATACCCATTATAAATATATAAAAATTCGTCAACTTCCATCAATAATTGTTCTAAGATCAACTTTAATAAATAAAAAGAAATGTCATGTTTTCCTTGTTCAAACCGAATCGCATAAGACTTGGACATGATTTTCTCATACAATTGTTTTTGCGAAATACCTTTTTTTATTCGTAGTTCACGAACCAATTCTCCGTATGTTTTCATTCGTTTCCTCTACTTTTTGGGTTTACTTTATAGTATCAGGAATATCGCTTGCTCACTAATAGAACGCTTTAGACATTATTTTTGGTAGCAAATAGGCTACCTATTAAACTAAAGCGTATTAATCATTGTAAACTTCACCTTATCCGATGAACTATTTGGATCAACAAGCACATCTTTTTCTTAATTTTCTTATAGAAAGTATAATTGGTCAAAGACATTTCAGTTATTCTCTCTCGTTTGAGTTAAGAAATAAATGGGTTTAAAAAATGTTTGCTTCTCGTGAGTCTCAGCAGATGGGTCTCATAAAATATTAGTAGGAGGAATTTTAGATGAAAACAAATGAAACTTTACACAGCTCAACTACGGGACTAGTTGGCGGTGCTTTATTGATGCTTATTGGCTTTTGGGGATTGATGGCTTTTTCTTGGGCTTGGTGGGGACTTTTTGTTGGCGGTGCCCTTGCTTGGGTGTTGGCGTTTGGAAAAGATAGTAAATCAGCGTTTCATAAACCACGTAAATTATGGGTGATTCCTGCAGCTGTCCTCAGTTATTTTGTTATTGGACTAGTTATTGGATTACTTTCAAAAAGCTTAGGTTTTAACTGGGCAGCAAATCCTGCCTCTGGTCATTTAGGTGCAATTATTCTCATGTTGCCTTTTATGTTGATGGGTGAAGAATTATTAGGAATTGGGATACTAGAAGCGGCGCAAAGTAAGGGGCTTCCTCTTATTACCAGTACATTACTAAGCGCACTTGTTTTTGGCCTGATGCACATTCCTTCTTATTGGGATGGCTCTTGGTTCTCTACAGTGGCACATGTCTTACTTTTACAAGGTGTTGCTCGTTTGATTTTGAATATCGCTTACTTAAAAATGGGTAAGAGTATTTGGGGGTCTTGGATCGCTCATGTACTGATTGATTTGATTGCTTTATCTGTAATATAACCAATTTATAAAACAAAAGTATCCAGCTTCCTATCGTTTTAAAGGAAGTTGGATACTTTTTTATAGCGTTTATTTTTTTGCCGCTAGTTTATAAAGTGCTAAGGTATAAATTTCTAGATTTAGTAATAAATCGTTTAAATCCATATATTCATTTTTATTATGGGCAATCCCCTTCTGCCCTGGAAATGAGGGTCCGAAAGCGACGATATTCGGCATTGTTCTAGCATAAGTTGCGCCCGTTGTCGTAACCGGCGTACCATCTAATCCAGTCACGTTTTCATAAACTTCAGCTAATGCAAGAACATTCGGATCGTCTTTTGGAAAATTCGTTCCCTTCATGCTTCTTACAATGACAACTTCCGTATGCTCCAATACAATCGCATGAACGCGTTCAATAATTTCTTCCTCTCGGAACGTGACAGGATAACGAATAGCAATCGACAATACCATTTCCTTATCTGTCTTACACAGTTCATAAGGTGTTAGTATCAACTTACCTGAGTCTTCATCGGCTAACGCTAAATTAAGCCCTTCACCATAATGCTTATCGTGTAAAGAATCAAACACCCATTTAAAATATTTTTTAAGAGATTCCGCTAGACTTGCTTCATTCATCAATTTTTCAGCTAATAAAGTAATTGCATTTTCTCCCATTTCTGGTGCATTTGTCGGTGCTCGTTTTCCGATTACTTCAACTTGTTGTCCATCCTTTAAGTCGACAATTAATTCGTCCGGCACATGATCTTTCGCTTGGTCCCCCTCAATCGAACCCAGCGCTGACAAATCAGCTTCTGAAAATGGCGTGATTAGTTCAATATTAACAATTCCTCGTTCCCCATAAACAACTGGATATTTACAGTCTGGTGTAAACCCAAAAATCGGTGGTTGTTCTTCTGCTAAATACAAAGGCAAATCAGCAGAGCCGCTTTCCTCATCTGTTCCAAAAATCACCCGAACCGTTTTTTCCAATTGAATGTCCAGCTCTTTCAGCAATTTCAATCCATATAAACAAGCAAAAGCTGGTCCTTTATTATCCAAAATTCCTCTGCCAAATAAACGACCGTCTTGTTCACTTAAAGCAAAAGGGGGAAAATCCCAACCACTACCAGCTGGAACCACATCTAAATGCCCCACAACACCAATATATTCTGGATCATTCCCATATTGAGCAAAACCTACTGCATCGTTGACAATTTTTGTTTGAAAACCATAGCTTTCAGCTAACGCTAAAGTAGTTTCTAATGCTCGTCTGGGTTCTTTCCCAAAAGGTGCTCCTACTTCTGCTTGTCCCTTCACACTTGGGACTTCCATGATTTTGGTTAACTCTTCTAAAAAGTGTTGTTGATTTGTTTGAATAGCTGTTTTGATACGCGTTCTGATTGTTTCCATTTCTTTCACCTGACTTTTTTAGTTTTGATGCTAAGTTGTCGTGCGGTGCAGCGTATTTTTAAATGTATAACGATCCGCACGATAGTATGATGTATCATATAAAATCGGTGTGGCAGTAACAGAATAAGTGATTGAATGAACCATTAATAGTGGTTCGCCTGCTTCAACTTCTAACAGTGGACTCAGTTCTTTTGTCACTAAAATAGCTTCAACTTCTTGATGAGAATACGCAATCTCGATTTGTTTTTCGATCAATTCAAACAGTGAACCTTGTAATTGTTTTTCTGTGACTTCGGGCAAATAAATCGACCGAATATATAAATCTTCTACTGTCATCGGTTCATTGTCGTATGAGCGTAAACGAACTATGTGATACGCGGCTTCCTGATCGTTCAATTGCAAAGCCCTCGTCACTTCTTCTGGTATCTCTGACACTAATTCAAAGCGGATGACTTCGGTTTTTGATGTTTTGCCATAAGATTTTGCGGCTTCTGTAAATCCTTGTAATCCAGCACGTCCACTTTGGATTTTTTGCTGCGTCATCACATAGGTTCCTTTGCCTTTTTGTTTCACTAAAATATTTCTAGAAATAAGCTCATCAATTGCTTTTCTTACCGTTAAACGACTGACACCAAACTCCTTAGCTAAATCATATTCAGAAGGAAGGCGTTGTGAACTAACATAGAGGCCTTTATCGATTTTTTCTTGGATTTGTTTTGCTACTTCTTGAAAGACGCTTTGTTTTTTCGCCATTTTTATTCTCCTATCTAATCATATCCTTAGCTTTATTATAATCGAAAGTCCTTTCAAGAACTATCCTCACCAGCGTTTACCATTCATAAAAAGCAGTATTTGTTGAGACGCCAGAAGAAACACTGACAAACGCTGTTGCATCCGCTTCATTCACTGCCTCATTTAATTGCTTCAACTCTTTTTTTGCCACCACTACAACAAGCATTTTCTTCTGTTGATGATCAAAAGCGCCTTCCACATCGTTGATAACCGTGATTCCTCTCTTCAAGGTTTGATGCAAACGATCTATCACATATTCTGCTTGATTCGTCACGATCATGACTTGGACTTTTTGCTGCTTTGTGTTCACATAATCAACCATACGACCACTGATAAAAACGGACAATGCACTATAAAATGCAAACTGCCAACCATAAAGAAAACCCGCTGCAAATTGAACACATAAATTAAAGATAATAAAAACCGTGCCGATGCTCTTTCCTGTGGCTTTTCGAACAACGATGCCTATTATATCTAACCCCCCTGTGGAAAAATCACTTTTCAATGTGATCCCCACTGATATACCATGCAGCACACCCCCGAAGACAGCGCAAATCACAGGGTCCGTTGTCAAAGTAACAACAGGAATCATCCGCATAAACAATGCGGTCATAAACACAGCAAAAATCGTATAAACCGTAAATTCTCGATCGATTTTAAACCAAGAAACAACGAGCAAAGGTAAATTAAATACTAGAACTAGCAAAGGAATCGAGACAGTTACCCCTTGTGTCGTTTTTAAAACAGTGGAAATCAGTTGAGAGAGTCCAGTAATACCGTTAGCATAAATATTTCCTGGTAACCAAAAGAAATTTAATGCCAATGAAGATAAGAAGGCATATGCTAGCGCTACCAATATTTTGTACGCCGCCAACTTTTTGATCGTAAAAATCTCCTTTCCTATCTATTTTTCTCCATTATACTAAGTATATACTATTTTGTATATACCGAAACAGAAAATAAAAAAAGAACGAATCGTATAAACTGATCCGAACTCATTTTACTTATTTATTAGAATAGGTTGTATACACCATATCGTTTTTCACGTAAACTTGTTCTACTTTTAACTCAACAGGTCCGTTGAATTCATTAAATAAAGGAATTCCTTTGCCTAAGATCTTCGGTATTGTTGTAAGAATATAAGTATCGATCAACTTTGCTTCTACTAATGGTGCAATAATACTGGCACCACCAACGATCCAAATCGCTTTACCATCTTGTTTTTTTAATTCTTGAACCAATTCCACTGGATTTTGACTAGTAAATAGTAATTTTTCAGTATTCTCGTCTGGATGACTAGTGATAATATAAGACATTTGCTCTTCATAAGGATATTCATCTGGGGATAACTCATTAACAACTTGATCATACGTTGTTCGCCCCATCACTACAGTATCGATTTTTCCCATTAATTCTTGATAACTCGTGTCTTCTTCGACTAATTCAATTCCGCCGCCTAAAAAGTCAATACTTCCGTCAGCCTCTGCAATATAACCATCAACACTTGCAGCAATGTATAAAATAATTTCTCTACTCATTTGAAATCCCCCTTATTGTTTAAAAAGCGAAGCAGAATATTCCGCAAAACAAACCCACTCATAATTATAAAGTACAGCAATACTCTGGACTACTCATTTTACTTGTTTTATTTTTCTAGTCAACTAGTTTGTTTAATAAAAAAAGCATCATTAAAAGGAACATCACTTGTCCTTTCAACAATACTTTTCCTTCATACAGACCTCATAGCCATCTCTTTCAATTGCTTGTTGAGTCGTAGATCCTAGGCAATACAATTTAGGCATTTTTGTTAAACCAGTTTCCATAAAAACGGTTAAAAATCGCTGCCATAACGAAGGGCTTGCAAGATACGCTGCACTTACTTCTTCCTCTACCAAGCATTTCTTTAAACGTCGCTGACTATTCTCAGAGAAAACATTGTCATAAAGAATAGATGTATACAAACAATGACCTCTTGCCATCAACTCAGCCTCTCCAAGATGATCCGCTAAATTACTTTTAGGATAAAAAATAGTCGTAGGCGTCATAAACCTGCTAGACCATTCTTCAAACATGGTTTGCTTTGTAGGAACAATGGCTTGAAAATCTACCGACACATGATGTGCTAAAAGTACCTGTGCCGTTTTTACTCCAATGACCGCAAACTTTTTCGTCTGTAGCTGATCGCTCATTCGATTTTGGAAAAAAAATTTTGCTGCATGCTGACTTGTTAAAAAGACCCATTCGCTCTGGTTTAAATTTTTTTCAAACGAAATACTGGCATTTCTTTTCCTTAAAGTAAGTAAGGGAATTTCTACCGTTTTAAAGCCTTTTTCCTGAAAAAACACACGATCTTCTTGATTATCTTCTATCAAACGTGTTAAAAGGATTTTCTTCATAATGATTCCTTAGCTATCCTATTTAATAACTGTTCTGCGACCTGCTTTCCAATACCCGCTAATTCTTGAACAACCACCGTTTCGGTAAAAGACTGCTTCAGCTCTTTGTCTCCTAAAAAACCAGAAAAATGATAGTTTCTGCCTTCTTTTATTGCATAGGCCCCAATCGGGATATCACAATTTCCATTTAAGGTCGCCAAAAAGGCTCGTTCTTCCATCACTAATTCTCTAGTAGCCAGGTGGTCGATTTGCTGTAAAAACTCATGCATCTCAAGGTCTTCACTACGACATTCAACAGCTAATGCTCCTTGTCCTACAGCAGGTATGCATTGCGCACTCGATAAAATAGTATAAGGATAATTAGGCGCATCAAACCAATTTAAACGCTTCAAGCCAGCAGTTGCTAGCACGATTCCATCCAATTGTTGTTCTTCCATCCGCTTCAAACGAGTCCCAACATTTCCACGAATGGATTCCACTTGGAAATCTTCCCGTAAGTTTTTCATTTGAAACTCTCGTCGCAAGCTACTAGTCCCTATTCTCGCTTTTTTTGGCAGCTCTTCAAAAGAAGTCACCTCACGAAAAATCAAACAATCAGAAGGATCACTTCTTTCTGGAATTGCCGCTAATGTCAATCCGTCTGCCACTTTAGCAGGCATATCTTTCAAGCTATGTACTGCAAAATCGATTGTTCCTGCCACTAAAGCTTGCTCGACTTCATTGATAAATAAACCTTTTCCACCAATTTTTGCTAAACTGACAGAAAGCATCTGATCTCCTTTTGTCGTCATTGGAACAATTTCTACAGGAAACTCTCCATGGACTTTTTTCAGTAGATCCAAAACGATCATTGTTTGTTTCATTGCTAGGGGACTATTTCTAGTACCGACACGGACGGTTTTCATTTTGCTTACTTCCTTTATCTTTTTTTCTCTTCAATCATACTAGATTTTTCTTTTTTGACAACTGCCCTGTACCAACTTTATAAGCTAAAAAGTATAGTCCTGCGACAAAAAAGCCGCCACCGATAATATTTCCCAGATAAACACTGAACATATTTTGCCAAAACGCTGACCACGTATTGCCTCCTAAAATAATCCCCATCGGAATCAAAAACATATTGGCCACAACGTGTTGAAATCCACAAATCACAAAACCCATGATCGGTAGGAAAATACCAACGATTTTGCCGATGAAATCTTTAGCCGCAAAGTTTAAATAAACCGCTGTACTGACCAAGAAATTACAGGCAATTCCTGAAAGAAATCCTTGTAAAAGTGTATCTTTGGTTCTCCCAAGCGAAACCTGGATTGCCCGCTCCGCAAAATCTCCCTGCAATGCGCCACTCAGGTAGCCAAAGAAATAAGCGACAAACAATGACCCGATCAAGTTAAAGATCGTCACGATCACAATATTCCTTACCCACTCTTTGCCACTGATTTTCCGAGCAAATAGTGCCATCGAAACAACCATCATATTCCCAGTAACCAATTCTCCGCCAGCTAGCAACAAACAAATTAATCCAAATGGAAAAACAGCCGCTCCAACTACATTAACTAATGTCCCCCACTCTTTTGGCATAGTCCCCATTGCCCGAATCATCGCAATACCTGCCACTGCAATAAAAACACCCGCTAAAAATCCTAAAACTGCTAAAGTTAAAAAACTCCCCCGAGCCTTTTGAACCCCTTTTTCAATTGTAATATCTACTATTTCTGGTGGTTGAAGTGAACCCATATTTTTCCTCCTTAATTTAAAAGCGTAGCGGGTTCGTTTAACCTTGACAGAAAAATAGGAAAATAGGAGGGTGGCGCTTTTTGCCACAATCAGATTTTATCTTTTTTCCGAAAGGTTAGCCCGCGAAGCTAGATAGATTTAAAAGCTGAATGGGCTCGTTTAGGTTCGACAAGAAAATAGGAAAAATTAACTGTGACGCTCTTGGTCACATTTCATTTTTATCTTTTTCTCGAGAGCCTAGCCCATAAAGCTAGATAGATTTAAAAGCGTAGCAGGCTCGTTTAACCTTGACAGAAAAATAGGAAAATAGGAGGGTGGCGCTCCTTGCCACAATCAGATTTTATCTTTTTTCCGAAAGGTTAGCCCGCGAAGCTAGATAGATTTAAAAGCTGAATGACCTCGTTTAGGTTCGACAAGAAAATAGGAAAAATTAACTGTGACGTTCTTGGTCACATTTCATTTTTATCTTTTTCTCGAGAGCCTAGCCCACAAAGCTACCTAAACAAACCGCTTATTTAAAACATCCCACTGCTTTTTATACATTGTCCTTAATTCTTCATTCAAGTACACTATTTCATCAAAATAGTGATCCCTCAAATACTGCTGATGAACCTCATCATAACGCTGATCTCGATTTTCACCAACTTGAATAGCATAGACATCTGCCCCTTGCTGAGTGTACGAAATGATCGTTTCAAAATCGATTTTTTCTGTATCGATCAATAAAATTCGATGTCCGAATAAAGGCAATTGTTCAAACCAATCCGCGCCATTACGACAAGAAACCACATCACCTAAAATGATCAGTGAAGGATTTTGAATTTGATGTTCTTCAATCACTTCTACCATCGTTTGAATCGTTGCAGTGACCGTTCTTTGTCGTCCTAAACTGCCCCATTCAACGATAGCCGCTGGTAATTGAGGTGAGACACCTTGCTCCAAAAGCTTCTTTTGAGTACTCTCTACTCGTTCTACCCCCATATACAAGCACATCGTTCCATTTTCTGTAAGACCCTTAAAATCGATTGTTTCGCCAACTTGACGATGAGCAGTCGCCAAAGTCACTTTACTACTATGCTCGCGATGCGTTAAGGGAATACCACTGTAACTGCTAGCTGCTGATGCCGCTGTAACCCCTGGCACAATTTCATAACTGATTCCTTCACTTTGAAGTGTCGCAATTTCTTCACCAACACGACCAAAAATCCCAGGATCACCGCCCTTTAAGCGAACAACGTTTTGTTCTTTCAAGCCTTCCTCCAACAATAATTGATTAATGTTTTTTTGCTTCAACACATGATTTTTCGGATACTTTCCACTGTAAATAAAACGAGCTGACTCTTTGGCCAAATACAATAAAACTGGCTGGACCAGCCGATCGTAAATAATCACATCAGCTGATTCCAGTACTCTTTTTCCTTTTAGTGTCAATAGCTCAGGATCACCTGAACCTGCTCCCACAAAATAAACTTTGCCCATCACTACACCATGACATAAACAAGATCATCTTCAACAACAGTTTCGTATGCACGAACGCATCCTTCATCTGGCTCTTGTACTTGTCCATCAGTTAAATTGATTTTATAATCATGCAACGGACAAAAAACATATTCACCCGAAACGGTTCCTTCCGCTAACGGTCCTTGTTTATGGGGACAAACATTTTCAATTGCCTTGATACGATCATCACTTAAACGAAACACAGCTATTTTTTGTTCCCCCACAATGATTTCTTTTCCCATTCTAGGTGCTAACTCATCTATTTCTCCTACAAAAATTTTTTCCATCTTTATACTCTCCCCACTGTGTATAACTCTTGGCGTGTTTGTTGATCCTCAACCACTTCATCCCAAGGATTTCCACGACGTCCTGCGACAGCTTCATCTAATGTAGCCAACAATTCTCGACGTTTTTCAGCATTAAGCAACACTTCTTTCACAACCTCAAAGCCCATACGATCGATCCATGGTGCCGTTCGTTCTGCATAAATACCTGTTTCACGATAATATTGCAGCATTGCGCCACAAATGTCGATGACTTCTTGTTCTGTTTCAACAGTTGTTAGTAACAAAGCTTCTTTGACTTCAGTTCCGCCATTTCCACCGACATAAATTTGGAAGCCATTTTCCACACCGATGATCCCAAAATCTTTTACGCCACTTTCCACACAACTTCTTGGACAAGCAGATACACCCATTTTAAATTTATGCGGTGTGTCGATAAACTCATAACGCTGTTCCAACTTGATACCAAGTCCCGTCGAATCTTGTGTACCAAATCGACAGAAATTCGCGCCAACACAAGTTTTAACTGATCGAACAGCTTTTGCATAAGCTCCTGCTGACTTCATATCCAACTCTTCCCAGATTTTCGGTAAGTCTTCTTTTTTCACTCCGTATAAACCAATTCGTTGACTACCTGTTACTTTGACCATTGGTACATCATACTTTTCTGCGACTTTCGCAATCAAAAGCAACTGTTGTGGATTGGTTTTTCCACCGCGCATTCTTGGAATCACTGAGAACGTTCCGTCATTTTGGATGTTCGCATAGAGACGTTCGTTGACATAACGGGATTCTTTTTCATCTTCGTGTTCTTTAGGCCAGGCTACATTTAAATAAAAGTTAATTGCTGGACGACATTTCGGACAACCTTCTGGATTTGTAAAATTCAGTTCACGGTAAACGGCATCGGAAGACGTTAATTTTTTCGCATAAATTTGAGTGACAATTTGATCTCTTGTTAAGTCTGTACAACCACAAATTCCAGTTGGTGCAGACACAACTTCACCGCCTAAAGCGTAGGCTAAAACATCTCCAATCACTGATTTACATTTTCCACAAGATCCGCCAGCTTTCGTATGTTTTGTTACATCTGCCACAGAAGTCAATTGTTTTTCATTAATCGCAGTCATAATCGTTCCTTTATCGATTCCATTACAACCACAAATTACTTCATCATCTGGCCACTCACTGACATCAGCGCTAGCCTCTTCACCAACCATATGGAGTAAAGAGACAGGTGTATATTCTTCAATGCTTTCATTTTTCTTTAAAATATTATAATAACGATTGCCTTCACTCGTATCGCCATACAGTACAACGCCAACGACTTGATTGTCTCTCACAAAGATCTTTTTATACGTGTAATTAATACCGTCAAAGGCTTCAATACTATTGATCCCTTCTACTTCTCTGATATTCCCAGCAGAATACAGATCACATCCAGATACTTTTAATGAGGTAAATGTGGTACTGCCTTGATAAGGTTTAGCTTCTTTGCCTGTTAACACATCTGCCAAGACTTTCCCTTGTTCAAATAACGGTGCAACTAAACCATAAACATGCCCATTATGTTCCGCACATTCCCCTACTGCAAAAACATCTGGAACATTCGTTTTCATAAAATCATCGACAATAATTCCGCGGTTCACTTCAATAGCTGTTGTTCTTGCTAGAGTTGTTTCTGAACGAATCCCGATTGACATTACAACCATATCTGTTTCGATGGTAGTTCCATCGCTAAAACCTAAACCTGTAACACGGCTTTCACCAAGTATTTTGTTGGTTGCTTTTTCCATTAAGAATTTCAAGCCTTGTTTTTCTAAATCAGCTTGCAGCATTTTCCCTGCTTTTTCATCTAATTGGGTTTCCATCAGCCATTTTTCTAAATGAACGACTGTGACTTCCATGCCTTGATCCAACAAACCTTTTGCCGCTTCTAAGCCAAGCAAACCGCCACCGATCACGACTGCTTTTTGATATTTTTGAGCCGCTTCAAACATATTTTCTGTATCATCGATTGTTCTAAACCCAACAACACCAGGTAATTGAGCCCCTTCAATTGGTAAGATAAAAGCTCTTGAACCTGTTGCTAAAATACATTTATCATAAGGAATTTCTTTACCAGATTTGGTGATGATTTTTTTATTGTTTGTGTCCATTTGGACTGCTGGATCATGATTGATTAGTTCAATTTGATTTTCTTCATACCATTCAAGTGGATTCGTAATGATCTCTGATACAGTCATTTTCTTTTGTAGGACATTACTCAACATGATCCGATTATAATTTGGGTATTGTTCTTCTCCAATGATCGTGATTTGATAGCGATCAGCATCTCGGTCTAAAATTTCCTCAATCGTCCGAACACCCGCCATTCCATTTCCAACTAAGACAAGCTTTTCTTTCATATTCATTTCCAAACCCCTTTGTGATTTTTTGAGCAATACAATCTATGTTTCGTCTTTTTTAGAATAGCAAGAATGAAAGAAGGTGACTATTAGGGAATTACCTAATAGTCGCCTTCTTCTCAAGATATTCTATTTATTTTTCTAGTTCTTTCTCTTTCAATTCCTGCTCGTTATTGATTTTTCCTTTTGAACTGTATGAATCAAACATAACTAGCACAAGTCCCAAAGCAATGAATGCTTCTAAAATAAAATTGATAATTTCAATCGCTCTAGATTCTCTGATCCCAGCAAAAAATAAACTGATTACCCACAATAGTACAAACAACACAATAGAAATAAGAGCGATAGCCACCATGACACCCCGAATCATTCCACCTTTTGTTTGTTTCACTTCATCTTTGTTAATTTCACGTTTTTGCCCAACCAGTTGTTTCTCTTCCAATGTATTTTCTTCAACGTGTTCTTTTGATGCATACTCTTGTAAGAGAGACCTCAGATATAGCAAGACTCCCTTTTCGTGATAACCTTTGATATTTTTATAGTTGAAATGGACTCCATTTTTTGCTTGAATTTTTTGATTTAATTTACTTGTTTTTATTCCTAGTTCTTTGTATACTTTATCGTCACTAATAAAAATAACGCCTTGTTCATATGCATAGCTAATGCTTTCTATTTTTTCCCAAGGAATCGAATACTTTGCTCTATTTGCAAAAATTGAATAAATTGTTATTTGTTCTGGTGTCCAACTAATCAATTTTTTTCCTTTAATAGTCAAATAAATTCCTTTAACAAAATAATAGCCAAAGAAAATAACACCTGCAAAAAAAACTAACATAATTAAGGTTTCATTGACACTCATGAAAATACTACATGCTATTAGCCAACCAACAACGCCAAAAAAAGAAATCAAAACAGTCCTTCCTAGCGTTTTATTTTTCTTTTCAATTAAATAATGCTCACTCATTTTTGTTTCTCCTACCTTTTTATTTAATATGTTGAATTTTCTTCTAACAAATTTATTAACTCTCTCTTCTTCTCTTTCACTGCAGCTGGATTTTTTCCATAAGTAGATAGCGCGATCAAATACTCTTCCTGTTCAATCGTACTCATATTAAAAAAATCACTATTTTCTTTCTGACTACAATCATTGACCCATTGATAATCCGCAGCATCGTCAACAATTTTTTGATTGATGACTTTAGAATCAGTACACGCAAAAATGAAGTGGGCTTTTTGAATATATTCCGCTTTGTATTTTGCTGTAATACATTTTACACCATCTAATTCTTCAAATTCTTGCAAAAAATTCGGTGCAACGACGGTTACTTGTCCCTTAGCTTTTAAAATCCCGACGGTTTTTCGTAATGCAATTTTTCCGCCACCGATAATCACGATATTTTTCCCAGTTAGTTCAAGCATTATGGGATACATGAAATCGCCTCTTTAACTATTTGTTCCAAGTCATTTAGGATGCGTGGATCAAATTCTACTGTTCTTGTGATCGAAAAATCCGTTGTTGGAAAGGTTTCAGTCAATTTGTTTTTCATGATCGTAATCAAGTGTCCATCGAATAAAAAGAAGGGAACGATTACTATTTTTGCCTCATTCGACAATTGCTTTTTGATATCTGCTAGGTAATCTTCTTGCCCTTTTAAACTTGTTGGAATAATTGAAAAGCCAACTTGTTGCTGGATTTCAGTTGCAATTTCAGATAACACTTTTTGCGGTTCATCAGTTTGCTTTGTTCCATGAGCAACTAAAATCCCGACTAACTCGTCATCTGAGTAACCCGCTGTCGCTTCTTGAAATCGCTCCAACAAAACTTGACGGCTTCCCTTTTTACTCCCAAATGTCTCAGTTTGAACAAATTGAACAGCTGGATAACGCTCTTTTACTACGTCAAGTTCAGCGGGGATGTCTACTAGCGCATGTTTTGCTGCAAATAATAAAACAGGAACAACGATTATTTTCGTGACACCATTTTTAATCATTTTTTCAGCCACACTTGGAACCGTATCTGAATGGTTTTCTAAAAAAGCCGTTGCCTGATAAAAAGTTGGATCCATTCTTATTTCTAGTTGTTGAATAAAGTCCATAGCCGCTTGATTTTTTTCATTTTTTTGACTACCGTGAAAGACATAAAGAATTCCAATCATTTTTCTCACCTCATAAGTCGATTAATTGATGTTTCATACTATATTGCAACAATTCACTAAATGTTTCAAACTCTAACTTTTTCATCACATGAGATTTATGTACCTCTACTGTTTTGACTGAGATAAATAAACGTTCAGCGATTTCTTTATTACTATATCCTAAAGCAACTAAAGGTAAAATTTCCCGTTCTCGTTTTGACAAGCGTTCGTATTTTTCATCTTTTTCTGCTGAGTCAGCTTTTTTTAGCCAACGTTTTTTATCATACGAACCGAATAATGGATCGATCGCAATTTTACCAGCCATCACTTGCTTAATCGCTTCAAGTAATACCGTATCTTGGGAACTTTTAAGGATGTAGCCTTTTGCGCCATATTCTAAGGCAGTTCGAACATATTCTTCTTCGTCATGCATACTTAAAATAATCGTCTTCACATCAGGAAAATGCTCTTTGATACGCCGAGTTGTTTGTAAACCATTTTCTCCTGGGGGCATCCGCATATCCATCAACACAACGTCTACAGAATACTTTTCAAGTAATAAAAAAGCTTCCGTGCCATCTGCCGCATCTCCTACCACTGAGATCCCTTTTTGCCCTTCAAGTAATAAACGTAAGCCACTTCTGACCACTGCATGATCGTCTGCTATGATGATATTCACCTTGTCACCTCCTGTTGAATCGGTAAATGTAATGTCACCGTTGTTCCTTCTAATTCTTCAGATTGAATGAGTAAATGTCCTCCGATAGATTCAGCTCTCTCTTGCATATGTAACAAGCCTAAACCACGACTATATTTATTTACCCGTTGAAGATCAAATCCCTTGCCGTGATCACGAACATTGAGTATTAATTGTTCTTCTTGTTCACTTAATGTAACCCATAATTCGTCAACATCTGCGTGTTTCACACTATTCATCACACTTTCTTGCAAGACCCGATACGTGATTGTTTCCACACTTTCAGAAAAACGTTTCGTTGTGATCATTGGAATAAAATGCAGCGCAACACCTGTTGTTTCTGTCAAACGATGTAATAAAGCTTCAATAGCCGGAACTAACCCTAAATCATCCAGAGCCGTTGGGCGTAAATCAACCGCAAGTTGTTTTACTTCGCCAAGTAATGCGACAAAATCTTCGTCGATTTTTTGTAATCTTATTGTCAGATCTTCGATTTGTTCAGTCCATTTTAATTGGCGTGTCTCCAACATCAAACTATAAATACTTTGTGCAAGGCCATCATGAAGCTCTTGTGATAATGCTTTACGTTCATTTTCATGAGCTTGATTGACATATTCAATCAAACGTTTATTTTGGATCACCTGTTGCAGACGATCTTGAACAGCCATATGACGAATGCTCAATAAGCTTTTTTGCTGATCCAGCACAGTATAACTTCCACTAAATTGTTCTTGGACTCCCTGTGTATCTTCTAAAACCAACGGAAAGGCCGCTTGATTCCAGTCTGATTTAACCTCGCAATCTAAGCATTTTTCCATTGTTGAATGAAGCATACACCCTTCTCCTCTAGCTATTTCCAATACTTTTGCTAACGAGAATGGATAGATTTTTACTAACTCAGTCGCTGCTTTATTTTGTTTGACACAGTTGTTTTCTTCAATCAAAAACAAGGCATCTCTTGCTTCTTCAAATATTTTTTCTGCTATATTCATATCCATTTTTCTCACCTATAAATAAACCATCAGTTCATTCGCTTTGTCTTGTGCAACAGTTAAAAAATCTTTGGTAACAATGATTTTTTCTCGATAACCAACTAATAAAACACCTTTTACTTCACCAACATTTAAAATGGGAAATGCTGCGATCGTTTCCAATTTTTCCGTTCGGGTAATTGGCAGTTCAACTAATTTTTCTGGTTGCTTTTGCAGATCTGTTGCTTGATACGCTCTGCCTGTTCGCCAAACGATACCGCCAATTCCTTTACCCACTTGCAACCGAATGCGTTTATAACTTTGATTGGTATTGCCAGCCACATAACTCCAACGGATCACCCGTACTTTGGTCACTACATTGACTGAGGATAGTGCTAAAGCAACAAAATCAACTTGAAGTTCCTCTTTGATTTGAGCGATTTTTTGTTGAACTTGGTCCGTCATTTGACTACTCCTATTCCCTAATTTTTAATAAAAAGCTTGTTTTCTAGTCACTCTTCTCTTATTCTAAAGCCAACATCAATTTAATTTTAGAAGGATTTTTTTATGAAAACTACTACTACTTTTAGTCCTAAACGTTTGGTCATGATTATTACCATGACTGTTTTTTCTTTTTCTAGTATGACAACCGCTTTTTTCCTAATGGGACTTAAAGCTTTTCCCTATTTTATCGGTGCTGCTCTGTTTTATTTTATTCCTTACGCTATTATTATAGCAGAATTTACCGGTGTGTATAAAAACCATATTGGTGGGTTGTATCAGTGGCTCGCTGGTCATCTTTCTGAAAAAGTGGCTTTTACTGCTGCTTTTTTATGGTACTGCAGTTATTTTATTTGGATGATCAGCTTATTTATGAAGCTTTGGATACCTTCATCTATTTTACTTTTTGGTGAAGATTTAACTAAAAAAAACAGTTCGATTCCTTATTTTTCCACCTCTATTTTAATTGGTCTATCATCGATTGGGGCGGTTTTAGTGACGTTGTTTTTTGTTAGTAAAGGATTTAAGGGAATTGCTTCTTCACTGTATTTAAGTGGCATCATGATGACGCTTTTGATTTTCTTTTGTCTTGGTGGAAATTTGGTGCTTTGGCTCTCTAATCAGTCTAGTATTGTGCCAAATCTTTCCAACAGTTTCAACAGTGCTCAAACAGGATCTTCATCTGGACAACCGCTGATTGAACAACTCTCTTTTTTGATTTTTGCCATTACAGCCTTCGGTGGTTTAGATACGATCGCAAGTTTGGTTGATAAAACAGGGAAACAAAAAAAACAATTTCCTAAGCTATTGATTTTCAGCAGTATTTTAGTCGTTCTGTGTTATTTTTTAGGCATCCTTTTATGGAGTGGAGGAACGAATTTAGCTCACTTAAAAACAAATAGTACCATTCACTTAGGAAATTTAATGTATGAATTGATGGAAAATTTAGGCTATGCTGTTGGCCAGGCTCTTTCATTAACAGCCATTCAAACTCAGTTTCTAGCTCAATTTCTTACTCGTTTTACTGCCTTAACGCTGTTGCTTTCTTACATTAGTTTATTGTCTACTATTTTTTATCTACCTATCCGCACATTGGTTGAAGGAACACCTAAGCATTACTGGCATCCTCTCTTAAAACAAAAAAACAAACAGGATATGCCGATTTATGCGTTGCGAATTCAAGGTATCCTGATCAGTTTGTTTATCTTGGGAATCAGCTTAGGCAGTCAATATGTTGTCTTTTTATATAATCAACTGACTTTGATGACCAATATCTCAAGAGCGATTCCTTATTTATTAGTGGCACTTGCCTATCCAGCATTTAAGAAAAAACAGTTGGCAAATAATCCAACCTCTGTTTTGGTTCGATCAAAAATCAGTGCAACGTTCATTAGCAATAGTGTCATTTTAAGTATTGCTTTGGCTATCTTATTTCAACTTTATCAGCCGCTTTCAAAGGGAGACTATTTACAATGCCTGACCTTATTGTTGGGACCACTATTATTTACATTCTTGGCCCACCTACTTTATAAACAGTTTCATAAAAAAAACGAAATCACTCAAAACAGTTGGGAAAGTTAGATGTTCCAACTGTTTTCTTTGTACGAATAAAATTATAGTAATAACAAGCGAAATAACAACGTTTCCTGTACAATAGAACTTGAACGCTTTTTTGTTTCTTATTTACAAAATAAAGGAGCCGCAATCTTTTGTGCAGGAGGGATCTTTTTGTTTGATTTAGAAAAAGTCCAATCGTTAAATGAACTGGAAATGCTCGTTTATCAATATATTTTAGAACATATGGACAGTGTGCCAAAGTTAACGATTCGTCAACTTTCCACCAATTGCCATGTATCCACATCAACGATCTTACGCTTTTGTTCAAAAATGGGCTTTGATGGATTTTCAGAATTGAAATATGCGTTAAAAAAAGAAGAAGAGCAACAACAACAGTCCTTTGAACAATATTATGCTGCTACGATGCACGTTGATTCTTTTTTAAAACGTCTCAATCAGCAAACCTATTATGAGACATTGAAACCCGCTATCAAGATGATTGCTTCCGCTCGTCACATTGTTTTTTCTGGTATTGGTACAAGTGGAATTTTGGGGAATTATGGGAGTCGATATTTCGCAAATATGGGCATCAATGCGTATAGTATTGGTGATCCATTCACCCCTATTCCTCAGAGAGGGTTTGAAAATACCTTAGCGATTATTCTATCCGTTTCAGGAGAAACGACCGAAGTAATCAAACAGGTAACTGATTTTAAGCGATCTGGTGCTAAAATTCTCAGTATTACCAATGATGAGCATTCAACGATTGCTCGTTTAGCTGATTACAATATTTCTTATTATATGCCTGATGAACGCTCGATCTACACTGATCCGTACATCAATATCACCACACAAATCCCAGTTATCGCCTTAATTGAATTACTTGCTCATCAAGCAAGCAAAGAATTTGCTGAAAAAACAGAGCGACTAGAAAACCGACCTGACTAATGTCTTTAGACCTAGCCCTAATACCGAAATTTTGACAAACCACTCAAGAGTTGCTATGGTTTCTGAGATGATATGATGTACTCAATGTTAGGAACGCAACAACATTCGGCAACTCAAATACATCTTATCTATTATAAAAGAGGAGCGTGACGATTCATGTCTTTTAACATCGAACATTTAGGCAACGAAGTAATCACCGGAAAACAATACAAATTTGCTATTCCCAAGACACCCGAAGATCTTGCTGAAGTGAATAACCAAAAACTAGAGATTTTGCCTACCGATAAGAAAATCGTACAGGCTATCATCATCAATGATCCCGATACAAGTAACGGTACTTATAAATATTTTATTGAAGATAGTGAAGGAAATCGAACCTTTGCAATGTCAGCTAGCGATTATGCTGTTTTCACAGGTACATGGGAAACATTAGCAGATATTGATCAATTTATCGGTGCAAGCTATGGTGAGCTTTACCAATCGAATGATTATGGCATTGGCGGAACAAATAATATTCAGCTACTCGACTTTGAACATAAAAAAATCACCTTAAAACTGCCCGCAGTTCGTAAATAAAAATAGGGTCTAAAAATAAATTGCCTTTTGATTTATTTTTAGACCCTATTTTTGATTGCGTTGTTTTTTTTAGCGGTACATGTTTCTCAACGTGCTCAAGCTATTTTAAATCAATAACATTTCTTTTATAGTAAACATGTAAACGTATTCAGTAGATTGAAATTGGAGCGGCCGCTCTATTGAAATACTACTACACGCACTTATTTTCCGTTACTTTAGTTAACCAAAGGAGAGGTTTAGAATGAATGAATGGATCAATGAAAAAGTTCTACCACCCGTTTTAAAATTCGTCAACACTAAAGCAATTACAGCGTTGAGAAATGGTATGTTGTATACGATGCCATTTACGATTGTGGGTTCAATTTTCTTATTATTAGCCAATTTACCGATTGAATCCGTGGCAAAGTGGATCACAGATAGTGGTTTGGTCGTTTACTTTAATCAAGCATATGGCGCCTCTTTTGCGATCATGTCAGTCTTTGCAGTAATAGGAATCGCTTATTCTTATGTGAAAACAGAAGGTTTCGAAGGTCTACCTGCTGGAATGATTTCCCTTGTTGTCTTTATTTTATTTATGTCTTCTGAAATCACTGATGAAAAAAGCGGTGTGACAATTGGCAATATCATTAACAAAGATTGGACTGCTGGTAAAGGAATGATCACTGCCATCATCGTTGGTCTTATTGTTGGTTGGGTATACAGTTGGTTCTTACGTCATGATATTCGGATCAAATTACCAGAAGCTGTTCCTGAAAACGTCGCAAACTCATTTACAGCCTTGATTCCAGCTGCCGCTTTGATCACAGGTGCGATGCTTGTTTATATTTTCTTTGATAAAATCTTCAAAACAACGTTCTTTGATTTCATTTACGATGTACTACAATCTCCACTTCAAGGGGTAACTGATTCCTTGGGCGGTGCATTAGTACTTGGCTTCTTAGTGCCTTTATTCTGGTTTTTCGGCGTTCACGGTTCAACGATCGTTGGCGGGATCATGGGGCCTATTTTACAAGCAAATTCTTTAGAAAATACAGATATTTTAAAAGCGGGTAAAGAATTAACTGTTGCAAACGGTGGTCATATCGTAACCCAACAATTCTTAGATCAATTTTTAACTGTAACTGGTGCTGGTATGACACTTGGTTTAGTGGTTTATATGGTGTTCTTTGCAAAATCTGCACAGTTTAAACAACTAGGTCGTTTGTCAATTGGACCTGCTGTGTTCAACATTAATGAACCCATCACATTTGCCACACCAATCGTAATGAATCCGATCATGGCAATTCCGTTCATTTTAACGCCTGTCGTGTCGTCTGTTATTACTTACTTTGCTTTGTATACTGGTTTAGTTCCATTATTTACTGCAGTTCAAGTGCCTTGGACAACGCCTGCAATCATTTCAGGATTATTAGTTGGCGGTTGGCAAGCAGCGTTACTACAAGCATTTGTTTTAACGTTAGGATTCTTTATTTATCTACCATTCGCTAGAAAAATGGATGCTATCAACTATGCACAAGAAACAAATCAACCTGTAACAGAAGAAGTGTTAGAAGAAATTGAAGCTGAAGCTTAAACATCCGTTCTAAACTGACTTAAACATCACTGCACAGCTGATTCCGTTCAATTAATTCCTCCCAGCTGTGTGGTGATTTTAACGTTCAAGTCTGAATTAGAATTAGAAATAGAAATGAATAAATTTACAAGTTAAAGGAGTTCCTCTATTCTTACGAATTCATTCGCTTAGAGATAGGGGACACTACACTAACGTTTCGATCTCAATAAATTTTATGTGCTAAAGTGCTAAGATTTGAAGATCAGACCTTAAAACTTAAAGGAGTAGATCACATGTCAATTTTAAGAGAGAATTTCCTTTGGGGCGGCGCAGTTGCGGCTCATCAATTAGAAGGTGGTTGGGATCAAGGTGGTAAAGGTATTAGTGTTGCTGATGTGATGACCGTTGGCGCTCATGGCGTACCTCGAAGAATCACAGATGGCGTGTTGCAAGGTGAAAATTACCCCAACCATGAAGCAATCGATTTTTACCATCATTATAAGGAAGATGTAAAATTATTTGCAGACCTTGGACTAAATTGTTTCCGAACATCAATCGCTTGGACACGAATTTTCCCCGATGGTGACGAAGCAGAACCAAATGAAGCAGGATTACAGTTTTATGATGATTTATTCGATGAATGTTTAAAATATGGGATCGAACCTGTAATCACTTTATCTCATTTTGAAATGCCTTATCATTTAGTCACCGAATATGGCGGCTGGCGTAATCGTAAAATGATCGATTTCTTTGCGAAGTTTGCTCGTGTTTGTTTTGAACGTTATAAAGATAAAGTCACTTATTGGATGACTTTCAATGAAATCAATAATCAAGCGAATTATGCGGAAGACTTTGCACCATTCACCAACTCTGGTATTAAGTACCAAGAAGGTGAAGATCGTGAAAAAATTATGTATCAAGCGGCTCACTATGAGTTAGTAGCAAGTGCACAAGCCGTTAAAATCGGCCATGAAATCAATCCTGATTTTCAAATTGGTTGTATGATTGCTATGTGCCCTATTTATCCGTATTCTTGTGATCCAAAAGATATGATGATGTCAGTCAGTGCTATGCAAAAGCGTTACTGGTTTACAGATGTTCATGTGAGAGGTCATTATCCAAGCTTCATGGAAAACTATTTGGCTCGTAAAGGCTTTGATTTGGATATTACAGAACAAGATTTGACTGATTTAACCCAGGGTTGTGTGGATTATATCGGCTTTAGTTACTATATGTCGTTTGCTATCAAAGATCATGATAAAGGTCCTGCTTTTGATTATGATGAGTCGAAAGATTTAGTCAAGAATCCTTATGTTAAAGCCTCTGACTGGGGATGGCAAATCGATCCGTTGGGCTTGCGTTATGCGATGAACTGGTTTAATGAGCGCTATGAATTGCCGTTGTTTATTGTGGAAAATGGCTTTGGCGCCATTGATGAAATTGAAGCAGATGGCACGATCAATGATCAATATCGCATTGATTATTTGAAAGCCCACATTGAAATGATGAAAGAAGCGGTTGAATTTGATGGGATGCCGTTGATTGGCTATACGCCTTGGGGCTTTATTGATTTGGTTTCTGCGGGAACGGGTGAGATGAAGAAACGGTATGGTTTTATCTATGTGGATAAGGATAATGAAGGTAAAGGAACGTTGGCGCGTTCTAAGAAGAAGTCGTTTGATTGGTATCAGCAAGTGATTAAGAGTAATGGTGAAGAGTTGTAAGAATTTTAAATTAGTAAGCTCATAAAAATCAATTTGATTCTTTGGTTTTTTTACAAATGTTAGTTGACAAAGAACCCAAAAAAAAACGGGCAGAGAAAAATTCTGCTCGTTTTTTTATCATTGGGAAAGATCTTGTTCTAAAATCCATCTGTTTAACCCATTTAAATAATAAGCTAATTTTGAATTAGATTGTCTCACAGGTTTAACTTGTATTGCCGAGTATCTTTTATTCCTTAAAGAAGGATCAAGAAATTCACCCGTTTGAGCATGTGTGGCTTTGGATAACAATAATACATTTTTATTTAATAAAGGAGTCGCATACTGTTTTACATCTTGTTCTAGTACCCATTTGTTTAAACCATCAAGATAATAAGCTAATTTTGAATTGGACTGTTTAACTTCTTTCACATCTTTAATACTATACTCTTTGTTTCTTAAGTTTGTAGGAATATTTTCTCCTGTTTGGTAATGAGATGCAAATGATTGTAAAGTAACAACTGTACCAATTTTATCTTGGTACTTTCCTCTTCTAAAATTATATAACGTTCCATACCATTCATAATTTGATTGCCCTAGTATCATATACTTCGAATTACTTGATACAATAAACGTATCTTCCCACCAAGGATTCCAATAAAAATAAAATGGAGGATACAAAGCTATATCTCCATTTTTGGGTGCAGTATACCCCATAAGAACAAGAGAATGAGCATTCGCAGTACTTGATTTAAAATTAGTAATAATTGGCGCATTATTTTCAATTTCATTTTTTACCATTGAAAATGGAAGCTTATTTCCCTCATATTTAATTGAATAGTTATACGCTTTATTTACATAGTTAATAATATCATATAGATTTTGTTGGATTATCCAATTTACATCCATAAGTTGTGATTCAGTTGCATTAGGATACGATTTATGAATGATATCACTAGCGGACGTAACTTGTTTTCCAGCTTGATGGTTAATAGTTGCTGCCATAGTAAAATTTTGACACCATGGTTGATCTCCCTGCGTTTCATAGACGTTCCATGGAAGAATATTTGTTTCAACTTCAACTAATGCTCGTGCTGCTCGTAAATTTGGTTGTGCTGTTGGCTCTGTTATATCAATAGTTTTACTGGGTTGACTTGTAGGAATTTCAGTTGGAACATCTGTAGTATTGATCGTTAACAAAGGCTGTTTTGTATTCATATAGTTATAGAATACATTTTGATTTAAACCGTCTAACTGAATTGGTTGCTCATTATTCGTAGTAATTGTTAAACTAACATCTTCTAATTTTTTTGCTAACGCCTTTGATAGCATGAAACTATCAGGATTTTGACTATCTGAAGAATCAATTTGTAAAAGATATGCTATCTGCTTGTTTTCTTTCGCTATAATTGGATAATTAAAAGTCGTACTTTCAGGATAACTAATGGTAAAAGCTTGCCCTAGATAATAGTCTGTACTACTTCCATTGTCTGCTAGCATCATTTTATTTAGATAGTCTTGCCAATTTTGCGTGGCTAGTACAGTCGTTTCTTTTGGGACATCAGTTGATTCCACATACAAAGAAGCAGCATCAGCTTTTGTTGCTACTCCTACATTCAACATAAAACCAACAGTCAAAAACAATCCAAGTCCAAAACGTTTTACATTCTTCATCTGTATTCCACTCCCTTATTTGTTAAACCCGTATAATGTAGAAACCCATTTAAAGGTGATATTTGCAGAAGGATCTGTTTGACTTTCTTTGAGTAATAATGATATTGCATTCTCACCACCATTATATATAGCACCATTTCCGTGGTTTACACTTCGATACATATACACAACTTGAGGAGGTCTACCAGGAAAAGTAATTTTTTGATAACCGTATATGATTACTGACGATTCTTGTTCTATCCAATAATCACCATTTGCAGTTAAATATGCAATAACTGGTCTCCGATTTGACAATTCTTCTTTTAATAAAGTCAGATTCAGCTGACCAGCACTAATTTTAGTTTTATAGCCTTGATTATTCAAAAATTTATTTGACTGTTCCAAATTAGCGGTTACAGATTTTAATTGTGCATCGTTATAATTTGGATAAACATATTTAAGTAATTGATTAGCTTGTCTGCTGGTTGAACCTTCAATAAAATTTAATACATTAACTACTGATAGTGGTGTAGGTTGCATAGTAAATACTTTATTGAATGGTTGATTATATTCTGGTATCACAACTGTTTCTACTTCAGGTGGAACAAAATCAGCTTGTACAGTTTTGCTATTTGCAATTAAGAAAAAGCTGACTAAAAATAATGTACTTAAGATAAAATTCTTATGTAACCATTGTTTAGTTTTCATTTTAGATACTCCCTTTTTAAAATAAAAGCATAAAAATCTTCTCATGCTAAAATAAACACTTTACTGATTCTATGCTTTTACTTAATTTTTTTTGTTTTTGATTGATTAACTTTTTGTGGTACAGTTTCAAATTATCTTTATTTCTTTCTGTTAAATAATACTAAAGATACTGTTATGAACATTAAAAACATAATGAAATTCGTAGATACTAAATGATTTTTATAATCCATATATAAAAAAAGTAAAGCTACTAATAGGAAAACTATCCCTACAATTTTATTTGTTTTCATAACTAGTTAGGATAAACCGCATAATGAGGAACCCAATTATTAATATCAACCTGAATTCCCTTCTTATGAGTTCCTTTCGTTATTTCTCCATTTATTGAGTTCGCAACCATCCCGTCATACGCTGCTTGGAATAATGGAAATACCGATATTAGTTGTGCTCCTGGAGTCAGTCCTATTGCAGCTCCTACAGCACCTTCTACTAACGCTGTATTCAGGAAAAGTGTGTATAAATCTACAGTCCCATTAGGACCAAAAGATTGAAATTTTACCCCCCACCAATGAGAAGTTAATTGATATTTTTTTTCTGGTTTCGCTTGACGTGTAAAAGGAATATTTTTTTCAATTCCATTATCAACTGTTGTATGATAATTCCCAGCGGCTAACTTAGTATTCATCTCTTCAATATTTTTTAAAATATACTCAAAATATTTTGTACCTGAAAATTCTGTATTAGTTTCCGAACTGATTTGACGTTCATTTTGAATTAAAAATGATTCAATCTCAGTAGGATCATTAAGAATATAACGACTTCCATCAAAACTAACTTTGTTGTCCACAAAGCTCTTAATTTTTTCAAAAGTATCTGTTGAACTACTTACTTCAGAAACTTCCGTAGTCTGGGACTGTTCGTCTGCAAATACTACTGATGGTACTACAAAAACTGCTGTGATTAATGTACATAAAATTAAACTTAATACTTTTTTCATTTGACTGACCTCCATATATTCAATTTGTAAGCGCTTTACAAAATTTAATATAACATTAGTTATATTAAATGTAAATATAAACTAACAAAATATGTTAATAAGCATAATATATTTTCCAATTTGTATTTTTAATCATGTGATTTATTGTATCAATTTTATTAATCAATTAGGAAAGAAAGAGTTGTCACTGTTTATTCTAGTTTTCTAGCACAGATATAACTTAAAGCGTTATACCATTATCCCACTTTTTTGATTGATACCCCAAAAATAGGATGCTGGCAATTCATAGCCGACACTAATTCCCAGTGAAATAGCACTAGCAACTTTCACCACATAAATTATTGATTTACTGAAATCCGATGTAAGTGAGGAAATCGAACAATTTCACCCTTGTTCGTATTGACCATTCATGTTAAGTTCTTTATACTTATTGGTATAGGATAGCAACGAAAAAAGCTTTACGAACTAGGAAAAGTTCATAAAGCTACATCACATATAAATAACCATTGGCACCTCAAGTATCTGGCGGGAACCTTATACTTGAAGTCCTTGTAAAGTCAGCATCCACTGCCCAAACAAGTTGCCAATAGTCGCTAGCATTACAACTAGCTTCTTTCATTGTACAAAAATCAAGTGTCTTTGACCGCTTCTTTTTTGTATCGTTTTATTTGATGAGAAGTGAAGCAGTAAGGTTAGTTCATACTATTGATGAACAGGTATTGGGATAATTTCCCGATATCTTTTTTTGTTGCTATCCTATTTTGTAACAAGGACCTGATAGAAAATAAAAAACGGCACCTCACATTTTGGCGGGAACCAAAATCATGAGGCCCTGTAAAGACAGCATCCACTGCCAATACAAGTTGCCGATAGCCGATACCAAAGTACCAGCATGTTTTATTGTACCCAATTTTAGCCTGAATTTCTACCTTATGTGAGAAATTCTTTTAGATTGTGTCGCGATGTTTGCGGTGGTTTTTGTCTATTGAAAACGATGAGGCGCGGGTCTGATCGTTTTTTATTTACCTATCTAGTTAGGTTTTGAATAAAATTTAGACTAGGAGAATGTAGACATGGGAAAGTCACAGGAATCTAACACAATCACTTATCAGGAGATTTTGGCTGTAAAAGCTACTTTGCGTGAGCTAAAATCATGGCATGAAGCATTGCATTTTATGCGTCATTTTCTTGATGGGAAGAAAACAAGAACTTCTGGAGAGATGCAGGCTTGTGCTGAAATGTTTGAAGTGGTTTATCAAAAATTTGGCGCGTTATTGTCAGAAACCGAGGGATATTTGAGTAAACTAGTGCAGTCAAAATAAGTAATGCCTCTAAAAAAATAACTTGTGTAGGTCGTAACAGTTTACACAAGTTGCTTTTATTTTTATTCCGAGTTCTCAGAAAAACTGTTGCACCACTTTTCTTAGTCGATTCACTGACTCTTCATTTACTCATGATACTGCTGACTGATTGATTCTAACTTTAGGATCAATACTTCTTAAAGGTAAAAACTATTTTAATTCTCGATTCAACACTTCATCTTGAATCATGCCACTGGCTTTCATAAACATATACGTCACAACGGGTCCAACAAAGGTAAAACCATGTTTCTTCATATCTTTGGCTACAATTTTAGATAACGGTGTGACATTTGGAACCTCATATGCTTCTTCATAAACATTCAAACGAGGCACACCTCCAACAAAATCCCACATATATTCAGCAAAACTGCCATATTCTTTTTGCACAGCTAAAATCGCTTGAGCATTTTGAATCGTCGCATTGATTTTTCTTGGGTTGCGAATCATTTCGGGATCTTGCATGATTTTCTCCACATCATCTGGCATCATACCAGCCACCTTTTGAATGTCCATATTGTGGAAGTTTCTCAAAAATACATCCAGCTTCCCCGCTGCTGCTTTCCAACTTAATCCAGCTTGGAAGGTGCCTACTGTTAACAAGATAAAAAGTAAATGATCATCATGTGTGGGTTTCCCCCATTGGTTATGGTACCAGTCAAATTTCGATGGTTTGTTCTTTTTCATATCCTTCTCCTACGCATAACTTTTTTGCTTATCATAACATAAAAAACGAAATATGATTGTTTAACTATATCGAAAAAGATTCTATTGACTATTAAAGCAAGTGGTGATATATTTATAACCAAGTTACAAATATATCACCAGAAAGGATGTACTACTTATGAAAACTAAAATGAATCTAACTGGCAAAATCTATACCATAGAACTCTTGAGCGGAATGATTTTCTATAGCTTAGGAATTCTATTCATTACGCCACCCACAACCCCAGAAATTATCAAAAATCTGGCAATAGGTTTAATGGTTCTAGTCTTGTTAATAATAATGGTCGTAACCATTCTTACTAATACAGAAAAACTTGATGAACGTGCCTTAAATAATTTTTATAAGTCTAGTAATATAACATTTTTCTTTATTTTGATATTTTTACTCGTAGGAGGAATAGTATTTTACTTTATCCCAATGGGTCTTAATCTTTCACCAGCTATAATTTCATTTATGCTCGCTGTCATTCTAATACTTCATGGTTCAACTTTTAGATCATTAGAACTATCGGGTAAATAATTCATGGGTAAAATAGAAACGACTTTAAAACAATACAGAGAAGAAAAAGGTTTAACTCAAAGAGAACTTGCGGAAAAAGTTGGTGTTCGACGGGAAACTATTCTTCATTTAGAAAACAATAGATACAATCCATCTTTAGAATTAGCTCTGGAAATAGCACGTGTATTTGGCGTAACTGTTGAGACACTATTCAAATTAAAATAACGAATACCTTTAATCTACTAGTAACACTAAAAATCATGCAAAATTTGCACGACTTTTTAGTGTTACTTCTTAATTTCTTTGTTCCTTCAAAATACTTAATCCAATAAATCCATCATCGCTTTTGAAATATCAACAGCTTTCAATCCATAAACCTCTTTCAAATATTCCATTTTCCCCACTTGACCAAATTGCTCTTTAACTCCGATCCGTTTCATTTTTACCGGATAATTTTCAGCAACGATCTCCGCTACAGCACTGCCCAATCCACCGATAACATTATGATTTTCTGCTGTTACGATAGGCCCTAGTTTGGCAGCTTCGATTACGACTTCTTCATTCATCGGCTTGATTCTAAACAAATCGATTACTTGAACTGAAATCCCCAGTTTCTCTAGATCGGCCGCTGCCTGAAGTGCTTCTTCTACCATGATCCCACTCGCAAAAATTGTCCCAGCTGTACCTTCTTTCAGTTTAACGTATCCTTTAGAAAAATCTTCTTCTCCATTATAAAGTGATGTTGCTTGTTTGCGTATCGTCCGAATGTAGAACAGCCCTTTTGCCGTATGCGCATACTCTAAAATCGCTTTAAACTGATACGGATCTGACACTTCATAAATATTATTTCCTGGAATCACCCGCATCAACGCAACATCTTCAAACGGCATATGCGTTCCGCCATTCATTTCAGCTGTAACGCCTGGGTCTGTCCCAACGATGACAGCATGATTTTTGGCATACCCTAACGAAAGAAACACTTGATCGAAAGAGCGTCTAGTCGCAAATGGCGCAAAGGTATGGATAAATGGTGTGAAGCCAGTGACCGCCAAACCGGCAGCTGCGCCCATTTCTTCTGCTTCCATAATTCCCACATTGATATAGTGTTTCCCCAGCTGTTCTTTCAATTTACTCGTTCCCATCGAACTCGCTAGGTCTGCTTCTAAAGCGACAACTTTCTGATCTTTTTCTGCTAAAGCTAAGATGGTTTTTGTATAGACTTGCCGCATTTCTAAGCTCTTCATTGTGGATTCACCTCGATTTTTTCAGCCAATGTTACAATGGCTTCTTTGATTGCTACTTTGGCTGCTTCATCTGGACGTATATGGTGATTATCTACTAATTCCTCCAAATAAGGAACGCCTTGTCCTTTTACAGTATCTAAAACAATTGCTATCGGTCTTCCTTTTAGTTGTTTCGCTTTAACGATAGCTTTTTCGATTGCCAGTACGTCGCTGCCGTCAACACACCAGCTACTAAACCCAAACGCCTGCATTTTTTCGACAAAATCAAATGGATCACAAATATCCGTTGTATAGCCGTCTAATTGTTTTTTATTATCATCGATAAATACGATCAAATGATCCAATTTTTGATGCGCTGCAAATTGAAAGGCTTCCCAGCATTGCCCCTCATTTAATTCTCCATCTCCAACGATTGCAAAGGTATAATTTTCTTTTCCTAGCAGTTGATTGCCTTTCGCAATACCTGTTGCAGCGGAAATCCCTTGCCCGAGTGAACCTGTGGTCATGTCTACACCAGGCGTTTTGATTCGATCAGGATGTGAAGGGAGATTGGTTCCATTTTGATTTAGACTGTAAAGAAAACCTTCATCAAAATACCCCTTTAAAAATAAGGTAGCATATAGTGCAGGCCCAGCATGTCCTTTCGATAGAACAAAATAATCACGATCTGGATCATCTTTCTTTTCTGGAGAAACATTCATGACGTTTCCATATAAAACCGCTAATGTTTCTACAATAGATAAGCTCCCGCCAAAATGACCAAAGCCTAGATTGTCTAATTCCTTCATCGTATAATAACGAATCTGATCCGCAAACTTCTGTGTATCCATTATGCGACCTCCTTCGTTTCAGTTGCTTTTTTCTTTCCAAATATAGTTAATGCCAATAATAAAGCCAGCACTGCCACAACACCGGCAACGACCGCGATTTGACCGCCCATATCTGCTAGTTTCCCAAGAAAAATCCCTGTCACACCATAATCTGTATCGGAGAATGTTGATCCTTGAAAGCCTAGATCACCCATAACTGGCATCAATAAAATCGGCATAAAACTGATAATCACGCCATGAATAAATGAACCGACAACAGCGCCACGTACACCGCCTGTAGCATTTCCGAAAACACCGGCCGTCGCGCCACAGAAGAAATGCGGCACCACACCTGGAATGATTACAGTCGTACCAGTTGCGATCATTATAAACAAGCTTACGATTCCGCCAACAAAACTAGTTAAGAACCCAATCAACACAGCATTTGGCGCATAAGGAAAAACAATTGGACAGTCCAAAGCTGGAATAGAATTCGGCACTAATTTTTCTGAGATTCCTTTAAACGCTGGTACAATTTCTGCTAAAATCAAACGAACCCCAGCCAAGATTACGAAAACACCCGCTGCAAACATCCCTGCTTGTTGTAAGGCATAAATAATATAATTTGTTCCATTGCTAAGGTTTTTAGAAATAAAGTCATTTCCTGCAAACAACGCGACAATTGTATACACAATCCCCATCGTCAATGTAATACTAACGGTTGAATCTCGTAAAAAAGATAACCCTTTTGGAAAATTGATATCTTCCGTTGATTTTTCTTTATTGCCCACATATTTACCAATAAACCCACTAAGAGCATACCCAAAGTTTCCTGTATGACCTAAAGCCACTGAATCATTTTTGGTAATTTGTTTGGTAAATGGCTGAGCGATGGCTGGAAAAATCGTATTAGCCAATCCTAACGCCAAACCACCAACTAAAACTAACGGTACTGCACTCATTTTGGTCACACTCATGATCACGGCAATCATACACGCCATATAAAGTGTAGCATGACCCGTTAAGTAGATATATTTAAATTTCGTAATACGAGCAATCAAAATATTAAACGCCATTCCTGCTAACATAATAAGTGCTGTATACGTGCCATATTTTGTCAAAGCCAAGGCAACGATCGCTTCATTGTTTGGCACTACACCTTGCATATTAAATGCATGTTGGAACATTTCGCCAAACGGTGCCAGTGACCCTTCGATCACGCCAGCTCCTGCTGTTACCACTAAAAATCCAACAAACGTTTTGATTCCGCCGCGGACAACATCTGAAATCGGCTTTTTCTGTAACCCTAACCCAAGCACCGCGATCAATGCCACCAAAATTGCCGGGGTACTTGCAATATCGATCAATATATTTAAAACGCTATTCATCTTTTTCTCCCACCTTCTTTAGACTTTAAAGTAACCCTTCTTTTACACACACCGCTTTGACTTTTTCTCTCAACTCGTCCATATCGATAATACTGTCTAAAATAACCACATTCCCTAAATGCTGCGCACTATCTGCTAAATCCCCACCAACAAAAAAGACATCTGCCAAATCCGGTGTAGCACTTCCCATATCGTAATGTGCCACCTCAACTCCTGTTACCCCTAATTCGTTCAAGATACTGTTGATATTCATTTCCACCATAAAACTAGATCCTAATCCAGATCCACAAACTGCTGCCATTTTCATAATGATTCTCCTTCCTTTAATAACTGAATAATTGTTTCTTGGTCTTTTGCTGCTAATAGTTTTTCTAAATTCTCTTTGTTGGATAAAATCTTCGTTAAACTTGCCAATGCTTTTAAATGCATTTCATTATCTACCGCTGCTAAACAGATAAAAATCGTGATTTCATGCTTCGGGTCATCTAAAAGCAGCACAGATTCTTCCACTTTTAAAAGCGACATCCCTAATTGTTTCACCCCATCTTCTGGTCTTGCATGCGGCAAGGCGATTCCTTTCCCAATATGAATAAAAGCTCCATAATCTTTCACTTTTTGAATCATTGCGTCAATATAATTCTCTGTAATCTTCCCCTGTTCTTTTAGAGGTTGTGCCGCATAAGCAATCGCTTCTTCCCACGTTAATGTTTTATCCGTCAACTGGATCATTTCTGTCGTTAGCAACTCCGATAGCATTGGCTTCTCATCTTCTTTCACTTTTAGTTTTTTGATCATTTTTCGATTTAAGATTCTGTATATTTTTTCTTTGGTGATGCCTTTTTTTAACTCGATATACGGTAATAACGTTTCAATAATTTCATCTATAGAAGGAACAACGATTCCTGGTATCAATAATTCTTCTTGCACATGACGGATCAAGTTATTTTTTTCTAACTGCGTCATGATTGGATTGATCAAATACGTTTTCTTTGGTGTATTTAACGGAACACTCGAAAAAATCACATCGTATTCAGATTCGGCAATACTTTCTAATTGATCAACGGTTGTTGTTAAACTAAAGTCGATCGTTGGAAAAAGTTCCTTCAACTCTGATTGCATGATTAGACTAGAACTAATTCCACTTGGACATAAAACCAATGCTTTATACCGGATCACCCGATTTAACTCTCGCTGATTTCCGATTTCACCGCCAAATAGAATCGTAAAATACCCCACTTCTTCATCAGGGGTCGCTTGACCTGTCAGCATCTCTAATGGGTGTAGCGCTATTTTTGTCAAAGCGAATAGTTCGTCATATTGTTCTTTGATTTCTTCTATCAACACATTGGTTAGCGAAAAATGATACTTGATTCTAAAAAAAGCTGGCACCAAATGATAAAAAAGATCGAGTAGTAATTTTCGATAATCTTTAAATTCGATTGCTGCTAAACGTTCCATCTCATGAATGATTTGGCTTCCACATTCTAATAAAAATTCCAGCGCAGTATCGCGGATTTCTCCTTGTGTGATCGTCATAAAAATGAGTGTGAAATAAAATTGTTCACTTTCAGGCTCTAAGATAGTAGAGAATTTAGCTAAAAACAACTGACTTCCATGAAACGCATTCAGCTCTTTTAACGTCTCTTTTGCTTGTCTATCCAACTTAATTGAATGTGATTTTGCACGCCTTAAAACATATGCCATAAAATAAATCGTCTCTTCAATTCGGCTTGGTACAATCACTAACTCACTTGCTTTGATTGTTTCAAAAAGATATGAACGAACGTCTGCTTCAAACGTTCTTGAATACTTGATCAAGCCTTTTTTCAAGCCCCATTTCCCTGAAACCGATGTAATGACTTTGGCAACCATCTGATGTGCTTGAATCCGAATCTGCTCTTCATTCCCCGATAAATAAAACCCTTTTTTTCGTGAATAGTCTAAACTGATTTGCTGCATAGCTAAGTGTTTCCGTAACTTTTTGATATCCGCTAAAATCGTATTCTTACTGACTTGAAAAAATTCTTGATAATGAAACACAGATAAATCCTCATCTGCAGTAAACGTCAACAGATAAAGCAGCGCTTGTCTTTCATATTCTAAATAGAAAATCTCTGTTTCCAACTTACCAAAATGAAGTTCCAACCATTTATCAGCTACTTGCTTTGGAAAATAGAGTTTCCCTTCTTCCCAATAAATCGGTTCGTAGGAAAATTTCTGCAGCTGCTCATCAATTTTTCCTAACTGATCAATCACGGTTTCAGTAGGTAATCCTGTAATTTCGCTCAGTTCTTGAATGGAGCGCCCTACACTGTGCGACATGTCGATAAGATAACTCATTCGATAATCAATCATCTTGTTCCTCCTGTATTCACTATATAATGTAAACGCTACAAATTAAAGAAACGTTGGGTCTAATCTATTTTTGAGTTTTCAAAATGATTGGACTCAATTAAAAAAATAACAAAATAGCTATGGAAGTCAAATGATTACTGACTCCATAGCTATTTTGTTAGTTGATTACAATCACTGCCTTATTTCCAGACAATTGTTTTATAGATAATTGTTCGTTTACTTCTAAAGGGGTTACTTTTAATTCTTTTTGATCCATTTGCACTTTGATGAGTGTTCCTTGAATGTTTAGCTTAAAGGCCAACCCTGTCATTTCTTTTGGTAAATGATTCTCAAGCTGGATGGTTTGTCCTGCACTTGATAAGCCTGCAAAACCGTATATGATGCTCAACCAACTACCACCCATATTTGCTGCATGAATCCCATCTTTGGCATTCCCTTGTAAATCTGTTAGATCCATCAATGCTGTATCCATAAAGTAATTATAGGCTTTCTCTGATTGTTGCGTACGACTAGCTAAAATGCTAAATATTGAACGTGACAACGAAGAATCATGGGTTGTGACCCCTTCATAGAACTGATAATCTCTTTGAATTTGCTCAACTGAGTAATCTTGTGGAAATAACATTTCTGCTAACAAAGCATCTGCCTGTTTACACACCTGGTGTTTATAAATAATCATCGGGTGATAATGTAGTAACAGCGGATAGTTCTCTTTTGGTGTTTCTTCAAATGGCCATCTGGCTTTTTCAAAGAACGTGTCATCTTGTTTGATCAATTGCTTTTCATGGTCGTATGGCAGTTTCATCCTTTCAGCGGCTTTTTGCCAAGTAGACCACTCTTCTTCTTTAACTGAATTCAGACGCTGTGCCAAAGTGACAGCATAGCTTAAATTATTTTGAGCCATTTTATTTGTATAGTAATTATTGTTGACCAAAGCTGTATACTCATCTGGTCCTGTCACACCATTGATGCAAAATTCATTTCCGATCCAACTACCGTAGTTCAGCCAAAAACGTGCAGTTTCAAAAATCACTTTAGCACCAGATTCTGCGATAAATTGATGATCTCCTGTTACTCGCTCATATAATTGAAAAGCATAGGCAATATCGGCGTTGATATGGACTTGAGCTGTTCCAGCAGGATAATACGCACTAGCCTCTTCGCCATTGATCGTCCGCCAAGCAAATAGAGCGCCACTGCTTTGTGCCATTTCCTTTGCTCGCTCTTGCGCTTTTGGTAAAATCGATACTCGATACGTTAGTAATTGTTTGGCAATTTTTGGTTGTGTATAGATAAAAAACGGCAAGATATACATTTCAGTATCCCAAAAATAATGCCCTTCATAGCCTTCACCAGTTAATCCTTTCGCAGCAAAATTCGTCAAACCATCTCGCCCTGCATTTTGATATAGATGGAATAGATTAAAACGAATGCCTTTTTGAAGAATCGGGTTACCAATAATTTCGATATCACTTGCTTGCCAGAATTCAGAAAAATGTTGTACGTGTTCTTTGGCTAACTGATTAAATTCCAAGTGACGTTTAACTGTGGTCAACTTGTTTATTTCCCTTTCAATCTCACTGCGCTTTGTTGTGAGTGGTTTTGACAGCACGACATAATTTGTTAGAGTAACTGCTTGATTTTCTTGAACTAGGACCCGTTTTGATACGGCTAAACCACCGACCTCAGCTATCCCGTCTATAGTCTTCATCACTTGAGAGAGTATAACAGTCTGTCCGCTGAACTCTGTTTTCACTTCGATCCACTCGTCGTTTAACGGCTCTATTCCAAGCTTACTTTTAGATGAAGCAACTCGCGGATCGATTGTTCCTTCATCGTTCGTTTTTCCCTCTTGAAAAGCAATCTGCTTAGTGATCAGTAGCTCACCAGAAAAATTCAATGCTTCGATCGTATAATGAAACACGTTGACCTCAGCTTGTGAATACGATAAAAATGAGCAAAGAGCGAGTGAAAATTTCTTTCCTGTTAAGGTTTCGATTTCATAGCGTTCTTCCAACATCCCTGTTTTCATATTCAGCTGAAAATCAGTTTGTGTCGTGCGCCAGTCTGCTTCACTTGATTTTTCTCCATCGATTTCGATGATAAGACTTCTTATATCAGGCAATTTTACAATGGTTTGATGATTTTTCGCATAACCATAGGCCCACTCTCCATAAACGATTGGATGTGTATCATAGAATCCGTTGATAAAGGTTCCTGGATTTCCTTGTGTCGTTTTTCCTTTTAAAATACTAGATGCACGCACTCCTACATGGCCGTTGCTTAAGGCAAACAAGGTTTCAATATAATCAGGATTTTGGTTCTTAAGATCATTTAGCGTCAGCAAATACTCAGAATTCATTTTTTTCTCCTTTGATCAGCTTTTTTAAAGAGCAGAAGCCGTTGCTTTCGTTTCAACTTCATTGCTAGAAACAGTGCCCTTTGGCTCTTTTTGTAAAAACAATGTCAGAATAAATGGAAGAACCAGTGACATCGCCATCATCAATACACCTGCAATTACATTGGCTGTCCCTTTACCTCCCGAGAAGCCAAGAATTGCCATCACACTATTTTGTGGTACATAAAGAGTAACATGCATGATCCCTGCAAAACAACCGGAAATACCTGCACCGATCACCGCTGCGATCAATGGCTTTTTATACTTCATTGTCACGCCGTATAAGGCTGGTTCTGTAATCCCCATGATTGCTGAAATGCCCGCAGCAGTTGCAATTGATTTAACACTTTTATCTTTTGATTTCAACGCTACCGCTAATGAGGCCCCACCTTGAGCTAAATTGGCACAAACTTGAGCAACTAAAATCAATGATTCTGTTCCTGTTGCAGCAAATGATGCCACAAAGATCGGTGTCAGTGCGTGGTGCATACCAGTCATGACGATAAATGGCATAGCTGCCGCAAGTAGAGCTACCATGATAAAGCCTAATTGTCCTTCTAACAAATTGATTACCCAAGCAAGTCCCATCCCAGCATAATTTCCTAAAGGACCGATTACGATCAATGCTAAGGGCGCTGTGATAAGTAAAACTAACGTTGGATTTAAAATGATTTTCAGAGAACTCGGCGTAATTTTATCTACACCACGTTCAATGTAGGACATGATCCAAATTGTTAATAAGGCCGGAATAACAGAAGCCGCATAGCCTACTCCTTGAATTGGCATGCCTAAAAATGAAATCGGATCGCCGCTTGCAACCCACGTAGTAAAGTTAGGATGCAATAAAATTCCTACCACGATTACTGCAAGTGACGTATTTACTTTAAATTTACGTGAAGCAAATACGGCTAATAAGATCGGCATAAAGTAAAACGCACTATCACCAATAAAATCCAATACACGATACGTACTTGATTCATTGGACAACCAATGGAACGTCATACTTAATGACAAAATAACTTTGATCATCCCAGCAGCCGTAAGTGCAGGGATCATCGGCGTCATACAAGCCGTGATCGTATCAACAATTTTATTGAAGATCCCTGTCTCTTGTTTATCACTTGGCGTATCACTATTTTCAGCATCCCCATTAACAATTCCTTGCGCGATGACCGCTTTAAACACTTTATCCACATGACTACCTATAATCACTTGAAATTGGGTTGGTGTTGGATTGATATCCACGACTCCACTGAGCTCTTTTAGCTCTTGCTCATTTACTTTAGCGTCATCTTTCAAATGAAAACGCAGTCGCGTTGCACAATGAACCGCCGATACAACGTTTTCTTTTCCGCCAATGTTTTCGATGATTTGTTGTGCTAATTCGTTATAATTGTCTTTTGATGTCATGTTTCTTTCCCCTCTCAGTTTAAACATGTAGTTAATCTTTTCAACAAACTTTAATAATCACTAAATGCCGCAGCACCATTGGTTTTCACAACTTCTTGATACCAATCGTAACTAGCCTTTTTCAATCGATTTCCGGTTCCGTTTCCCTCATCATCCAAATCAACGTAGATTACACCATACCGTTTACTGATACGCCCTTCACTCACACTTGTTAAATCAATAATTCCCCACATCATATAACCAATTAAATCCACACCGTCTTCATTCAATGCCAGCAATAAATTTTGAATATGCCCTTTTAAATAATCGATTCGATACTCATCGTCAATTTTTTGCCCCTTCAATATATCCTGTGTTCCTAAACCGTTTTCAACAATAAATAGTGGTTTTCGGTAACGATCATATAATTGATTTAACGTGATTCTAAGTCCTAATGGATCATTTTGCCACACGCTAGTACTTTCTGGTAAATACGGATTTTTAACAGTCATAAACCCATTCGTTGCAACTTTTTCTAATCCATCTTGATTCGCTGACGTACAAGCGCTGGAATAATAACTAAATGAAACAAAATCAACTGTATTTTCTTTTAAAATGTGCTTATCTTGTTCTGTCACGTTTAGCTGAATATTGTTTTCTTCAAAAAAGTTCGCGGTAAACTTAGGATATTCCCCAAAAACTTGAACATCTGAAAAGAGTAAATTCTCCCGCTCACTTTTCAATGCGGCAAACACATCTTCTGGATCACATGTATATGCATACGTCTTACCAGCTGCCAGCATTGCACCAAATTGAGCATCTGGATTGATTTCTTTTCCAGCTTTGATTGTTAGTGCATTGGCCAATAATTGATGGTGCCCCGCTTGATATTGGATTTGCAATGGATTTTCCTTTGAATTGAATGTGATACCGCCACCAATAAAGGGAATATGCAACACCATATTCATCTCATTAAATGGAATCCAATACTTGATTCGCCCTTTAAAATACGTCATGATTGTCGTTGCATAATGGACATATAAGTCAACCACTTTGCGACTTTGCCACCCATTGTATTTTTCCACCAAATGAAACGGTAAATCAAAATGACTAATCGTTACGATTGGTTCAATCTGATATTTTTCAAGCTCTCCTATAATTTGATCATAAAAATCCAATCCTTTCTGATTGGGTTCCGTTTCTTCTCCTGTCGGAAAAATGCGCGACCATGAAACGGAGAAGCGAAAACTATTGATCCCAAGCTCACTCAACAATTTGATATCCTCTTTAAACGTGTGATAAAAATCAATCGCTGTACGACTTGGATAAATTTCTTCATTCTCTGGATTTAAAATCGAATGCTCTTGATCTAAATAGACGGGCTTTAATCGCTTATCATTCAATGGAAGATAATCAAAATTCGACATTTTTCTGCCATCAACTAAATAATTTCCTTCTGTTTGAGCAGCCGAAATAGCTCCGCCCCATAAAAAACCTGTTTGTGCCTGCATATTATCCCTCTCGATTCTCAAAAATAGCGTTATGATACCAATTATCATATTTTGATAAGCGCTTATCTCTAAATACATTTTGATTATAAAAGATTTACAAGCGGTTTCAATCCCAAAAATTTGCCTTATCATTCTCATATATTGCGCTTTGATAAAAAAATAAAAAAGACCTCTACAGAAGGTCTACTTTCGCTTACAATGTATTCAATTAATTCTTAACACTCATTTTTTCACGATATTTCAAAGGAGACATCCCCATTGATTGTTTAAACAAACGATAAAACGTTTTATCACTTTCGATCCCAATTTGACTGATGATTTCGGAAACAGTATCTGTGGAATTGATTAAGAGCCACTTTGCTTTATCAATTCGATAATCGTTCAAAAAGGTAATAAAGGTTTTTCCCGTATTTCGTTTAAAAAATTTAGTGAAATAAAATTGACTGTAGCCGATGGAGTTGGCCACTTCTTCTAATGTGATTTTCGAGGTATAGTTTTGTTCAACATATCTAAATACCTGATCCAATTTTTCTAAAATATCTTTACTCTGCACTTTTTCATGACTTGTATGAATTTCTTTTTTCTTTGGAATATTCCGAAAAAGATAAACAAACAGCTTCAGTAAATCAGCTTTTAGTTGGTACTGAAATCCAGCCTCTTTCAGTTTTTCTTCATGGTACATCTCTAGCAAAATTTCTCTGACTACCGCTTCTTTTTCACGGTGCCACTTTGGGCTTAGCGGCTCAACAGCTTCAAAAAACTGAGTCAAATTAAGTCCATCTGTATTTAACCCAGTAAAAAAAGTTAGATCAAATTGAAAAACGATTCGCTCACTTCCAGGTGATGCTAAAACGTAATGAATATCTCCACCATTGATCAACACGATTTCTCCTTCTGATAAGCTATACGGCTGATCATTGATTCCTAAATGGATACTGCCTTTTGTCACATAAATCAGCTCGATTTCTCGATGCCAATGAGGGGTAGTTAAAATATTCCCATCATTTAAAATAATTCGGAAAGGAAACTCAGGGTTCAGTGTGGGCATCTCTAAAAAAATAGCCATTGATTTTCCCCCTTTTCTTTTAGCATAGTTTTGCAGATTATTCTAACATAGTTTTTCTTTTTAGCGAAATAGAAAAAAAGTGTCTGGGACATAACTCATTGAGTCATATCCCAGACACTTGGAAACCGAATAGATGATGGAATCAGAAGTAACTACTACGCTTCGCTTCGATCACATCAAACTCTAAGTGCTAAAGCACTAAGAGTTGAAGGCTTCTTTTTTCTCGGAGTTAAACACTTCTGACCCAACCTCGGTCCATCGTTAGTTATCAGGTACTTCGTCCTTTTTATAGGCAATAACATTTGAGTCTTTGTTCTTAGCGATTTCTTTGGCTCTTTCCATCGCTTGTTCTTTCGTTTCAAATGAATCAACTGCTTTTTCAGCATGTTTTGTCTGAACATACCATCGATTTTCTTGATAGTAAACTAAGACATCATTGTCTAGTAAATCTGTATTGATTTTTTTAGTACCGTGTTTGTCTGTCTTTTTAGGGTCAGTCGCTTTCTTAAAATCGGCTTTTTCAGTGTCCGTTGCTTCATCTAGCCACCTTTTAGATTGAGAAATCGCAATCGGGATCGCCCTGTCATCCGGATACCCTTCACTGACTAACGCGTTGGCAATCTCAATGGCTTTCTTTTTTAACAAAGGTTCAAAATTTTTAAACGAACTCGGATAATCCTTTAAATCCCAAGGCATTGTGACTCATCTCCTTAAATACTAAACTCAATTAAGCAAAGAAACTACCACCTGTGATGGAGTAGACTTGTCCAGTAACATAACTTGCATCATTAGAAGCTAGGAACACATAAACAGCAGCCAATTCAACTGGTTGTCCAGCTCGGCCAATCGATTCTTTTTGTCCAAACTCAGGAATTTTTTCTGATGGTTGTCCGCCACAAATTTGTAACGCTGTCCAAATAGGGCCTGGCGCAACGGTATTGACACGAATGCCAGAAGAAGCTAATTGCGCTGATAATCCTTTACTGAAAGAAGTGATCGCACCTTTTGTTGCGGCATAATCTAATAAATTTGCACTTGGCTCAGCACTTTGAATGGACGTCGTGGTAATGATACTACCGCCTTTTGGCAGATAATCTAACGCTTCTTGCACTGCCCAATACATTGAAATAATGTTTGTCGTATACGTATCCATGATTTGTTGTGTGGATAAGTCTTTGATGTTCTCCACAGCTTGCTGCATACCTGCATTTAGGACTAGAATATCCAAGCCATCTAATTCTTTAGCAGCTTCATGAACAAGTTTTCGCGTAAATGCTTCATCTTTTAAATCACCTGGCAACAAAATGGCTTTGCGCCCTTCTGCTTCAATCAAGTCTTTAACTTCCTTTGCATCGGCTTCTTCAAAAGGTAAGTAATTGATTGCGACGTCGGCACCTTCTCTTGCATACGCAATAGCTGCAGCACGCCCGATTCCAGAATCTCCACCTGTGATCAAGGCTTTACGCCCAGTTAATTTGCCTGATCCTTTATAGGATGTTTCTCCACAATCGGGTACAGGTATCATTTTTTGTTGTAACGCGGGTGCTTCTTGTGATTGTTTTTCAAATTTCCCATCGTAGAATCTTGTTAACGGATTTTCGATTTTTTCTGTCATCTTGATTCCTCCTATGAATTTGCTGCCAATAAAAAACGACCAGCTTACTCTTTTACCCTAATACAAACGATAACTGCTGACAAATCATTTGTTTATACGCTGAGTAACTGCTCATAAAAGTCGGTTTCTTTGGCTTATCGCTTAAAAATCCTTATAATTAACAGTATAAATCCATCTGTTTATAAAAAATAGGTCTTAAGTTGGATGTCAAAACATTGCAGAAACATTACAATATCATTACATCGAGTTTAAAAGGCTCGTTTCACGAGCTCACTCAGTTTTCAAATTTTAGGAGGAAAAGACATGAAAAACAACAAAACAAGATTTGGCTTGATCGCTGTAATCGTCATTGTTTTACTAGTCGTTTTCGGGGTCAGTCAATACAACGGATTAGCGAAAAAAGAACAATCAGTAGAGTCTCAATGGAGTCAAGTAGAAAACGTGATGCAGCGTAGGGCCGATCTCGTGCCAAACTTAGTCAACAGCGTAAAGGGCAGCATGCAACAAGAACAAAAAGTCTTTGGTGATATTGCTAAAGCTCGTGAGGCTTATGGTTCTGCTAACAATGATTCAGATAAAATCAAAGCCAGTCAAGAGTTGGATCAATCTGTAGGGACGTTGATCAATGTCATCAATGAAAATTATCCTGAACTAAAATCAAATGATAATGTGCAAACATTAATGACACAATTAGAAGGCACTGAAAACCGTATCTCGGTTGAACGTAAACGTTACAATGAAGTCGTGAAAGAATACAACGAACAAGTAGTTTCTTTCCCTAAAAATATCTTTGCAAATATGATGGGTCTAGGTAAGAAGGATTACTTTAAAGCTGATCCAACAGCTAGCACTGTACCTTCCGTGAATTTTGATAATTCTACTAGTTCATCCAGTGGGAAGTGATGAACCATGAAATGGTTTAGACGTAGTTTATTATCTGGCGTATTGTTATTTCTTGTCACCTTTTTCGTCAGCTTTCAAACAACTGCATTGGCTGAATCATTACCAGCTTCACCAGATTATTTTTATTTAGATCAGCCAGGAATCCTTGATGACACAACTAAAAATTTAGTCGAGCAAAAAGGTAAGCTATACAAGGAAAAAACAGAAGCACCACAAGTTGTTTTAGCTGTAATCGACTCGACTGACGGTGACAGTATTGATAGTTATGCGCCCGATTTATTTAAAAAATGGAAAATTGGTAATCAAAAAGAAGATAATGGCGTTTTAATTCTTTATGCAGTTAATGATGGCGATAGGAATGTCCGAATCGAAGTCGGTTATGGCTTGGAAGAGGTAATCACAGATAGTATTGCTGGAAATATTTTGCAACACGCCAAAGATGACCTGAAATCTAGTGATAACACTTCGATCAATAAAGGGCTGCAATATACATTTAAAGCAGTCACTACCTTGATTGATAAACATTATGACTATCCTGCTGATCAAAATGCGTTATCAGACGATGAAATAGACCAAGTGTCCTCAGATGATAGCTCTGATGGAGAAGGCTTTTTCAGTATTTTCTTCATTCTTCTCATTGTCCTTCCTTTTATACTTTTTGGAGGTCGTGGCGGTCGCGGTGGCCGTGGCGGAGGTCCTTGGTATTGGGGCGGCGGTTTTGGCGGCGGCTCTTCAAGTGGAGGTGGCGGCTTCGGTGGTGGCGGTGGCTTCTCTGGAGGTGGTGGTTCCTCTGGAGGCGGAGGCGCCAGCATTTAGAATTAGAAGCTCTCACTCAAAAGCTATAGAAACAAAAAAGAAGCAAAATCTGTATAGGTTTTGCTTCTTTTTTGCCCTCCCGTTAAAATCAATCTTTCTAAAACAAAAGTATAGACTTTTTAAAAATAAGATGGTATATTCTATTTGTAATCGATTACAAATAGAATATAAAGGACTGATTATTATGAATGGTTTTATGGATTCTCTTGGAGAAAAAATCATGCCGCTCGCTAATAAACTAGGGCAAAACAGATATCTCGCTGTATTAAGAGATGCATTTATGCTTTCATTTCCATTAACAATGTTCGGATCAATCATCGTCGTCATCAATAACTTACCTTTTTTCAATGATGCTACGAAAGGGACTCTTTCTTCTTTATTTGGTAACGGTCAAAATGCAACAATGAGCATCATGGCTATATTTGTTACGTTTGGTATTGGCTATTATTTATCTAAATCGTATGATGTTGAAGGGATTTTTGGCGGCGCCGTTTCGTTTGCTAGTTTCTTACTTTTGACACCTTTTGTGATGACACTTGAAGATGGTACTGAAGTTTCTGGGGTCTTATCCTTAGATCGCTTAGGTGCTAAAGGGATGTTTATCGGGATGATCGCTGCGTTTTTAGCCGCTGAGATTTACTGTAGAATAACTAAAAAAGGCTGGCAAATCAAAATGCCTGATGGGGTTCCGCCTGCTGTGGCAAAATCATTTGCTGCACTGATTCCCGCTATTTTAACTTTATCTGTTTTTCTAATTATCAATGCAATCGTTACTGGTCTATTCAACACGAACCTTCATGACGTTATTTATGATGTGATTCAAAAACCATTAGTTGGTTTAGGCAGTAGTCTACCCGCAACTTTGATCGCTCTATTCTTTGTGCAATTCTTATGGTTCTTTGGTTTGCATGGGCAAATCATTGTGAATTCTGTAATGGACCCGATTTGGAATACCTTGATGTTAGAAAATCTAGACGCCTACAAAGCAGGCGAAAAATTACCCCATATCATTACAAAACCGTTTATGGAAACATTCACTGTAGGACTTGGTGGCTCTGGTATGACATTAGCTGTTATCTTGATCATGGCTTTTGTCATGAAAAAAAAACAATACCGAGATATCGGTCGATTAAGTTTAGCCCCTGGAATTTTCAATGTAAATGAACCTGTGATTTTTGGGTTACCGATTGTTTTAAATGCCACGATTTTGATTCCTTGGGTCATAGCACCTTTGATTGTTACGGTCCTTAATTATCTTGTGATGGCAGCTGGGATCGTTCCACCTCCAACTGGTGTATCCGTTCCGTGGACTGTTCCGATTTTCTTTAGCGGCATGTTAGCAACGAATTCGATCCTAGGTGGTCTATTGCAACTTGTCGATTTACTTATTGTCGGTCTACTTTGGTTCCCATTCCTACGTTTATTAGATAAAGAAAAAGAAAGTGCGATTTAATCGTGCTTTCTTTTTCTACTAAACATCGAGAGCAAAAACTAACACTCTTGTTTCAAACTCTCAATTGTCTATACATTCATAATCAGTTACAATACAGATGAGGAGGTTGTAACGATATGAAGCCAAAATATGAAGAAATCGCAGATACCTTGCGTGAACGGATAAAAAATAATGTGTATAAAACAGATACTCTGATTCCAAACCAAACAGATTTAGTAAAAGAATTTGATGTGAGCCGAATGACTGTCAAAAAAGCAATCGGCATTTTAGTTATGGAAGGTCTCTTATACTCGCAAAGAGGTTCTGGTACCAAAGTATTAAATCGTTCATTTTGGGACAAAGATACCTCACCAGCCAATGAATATGATGGACTTAGCAAGCAAATGCACGATCGCCATAAAAAATTAAAGAGCCAGGTCATTTTATTTGAAGTTGAATTTCCTTCAAAAGAAGTCCAAGAACGTTTAGCCATTTCTGAAGAACAGCCAGTTTATAAAATTATTCGTCTTAGAATTCTTGAAGATGAGCCGTTTATTTTAGAGCATACCTATATGCCTTGCGACTTGGTGCCAGGTCTAACAACTGATATCTTGAAAGACTCTATTTATACGTATATTAAAGAACAATTATCTCTCGATTTTGCAGGTGCTTATCGAAATATTCAAGCGGATAAATCTGATGAATACGATCAACACTATCTTAATTGTAAAAAAGATGACCCTGTGCTTGAAGTACAACAAGTGGTTTATTCAAAGAATGGACGTCCTATTGAGTTTTCATGTAGTCGAAATCGTTATGATCAAAGAAGTTATTCTATTTTAAATGTTGATTATGCTTAGTTTAAAAAATGTGAAGCAAAACAGATGTCTCGTTTTGCTTCACATTTTCTTTTTATTTATCGGTTAGCGTATTTGTTTGAGCAACTGCTTTAAACCAATGACCAGATTTTTTGATTGTCTTGATTTGCGTATGGATATTGGTAGAGATAAAGCCGTAGCGGTTCTTATAGGCATTCGCCCAAGACCAACAATCGATCGGTGTCCATAAGTGATAGCCAAAACAGTTTGATCCTTCTTCGATCCCTTGATGAACCCACTCTAAATGCTCCCGAATAAAATCAATACGGTAGTCATCTTCAACAACACCCGCTTCATTCACAAACCGTTCCTCACCTGAAATCCCCATACCATTTTCAGAGACAAACCATGGAATATTTTGGTAGTTATCACGAATATTAATGGCAATATCATATAATGCTTTGGGATAAATTTCCCAACCACGGTCAATATTCATCCGACGTCCTGGCATATTATACTCATCAAAGTAACGATTTGGCAACCATGCACCTACACTATTCGGTGCGATATCCGGTGCTTTTACACGATTCGGATGATAAAAATTAACGCCCAATACATCGATCGTATTTTCTTTGATCAAAGCCAATTCTTCTGGTGTACTTTCCCAAAGAACGCCATCTTTGATAAATAAATCAACTAACTCTTGCGGAAATTCCCCATGGACAGCAGTGTCTAAAAACATCCGATTATTAAATAACTCAGCAATATTCGCTGCTGCTAAATCTTCGGATGAATCAGATGCTGGATAGGTCGGGGTTAAATTTAAAATGATCCCAATTCTACCCCCTTCATTTTGCAGACCCATTTTTCTAAACGTTTGGATCGCTTTGGCAGAAGCCAAATTCAGATTATATGCAACTTGAACTGCTTTTTTCCCATCTACGATCTTTGGATAATGGAATTGATGTAAATATTCCCCTTCTACAACCACGATCGGTTCATTATGTGTGAACCAATCTTTGACACGATCGCCAAATAACGCAAAACATCTTTCAGCAAATTTTACGTATAAATCAACTACATGCTTTGATTCCCAACCGCCATATTTGTGATACAGTTCAACAGGTAAATCGAAATGATGTAAATTCATGACAGGTCTGATTCCTGCGGCAATAAATTCATCGATCACTGCATTATAAAAACGAACAGCATCTTCATTGACCGTTCCGGTTTCAAAATCGTCCATCAAACGCGTCCATTGGATTGATGTCCGTACGCTATTCAAGCCAATTTCTTTCATCAACGCAATATCTTCTTTATAGCTATTGTAAAAGTTAGAGGTAACATCAGGTCCTACTTGATCATAAAAATCTGTTGGTTCGATTTCATACCAATGATCAAACATATTTGCATGTTTCTTATTAAATCGTCCTTCACTTTGCGGTCCGGATGTCGCAGCCCCCCACCAAAAATCCTCTTTAAATGTTCGTTGCATAACTGTCCCTACTTTCATCGAATTATTTTTCAATCATCGTATTCCTCATTATTATAAAGCCAAAAACATTAAATGTCTATACTTTTAATTTTAAAAAACATGCAAAAAAAGACAAGACTGATTTCATCTTATCTTTTAACAAATTTATTAAAGAGTCAATTGTTTACGATCATTATAATATTCTTTATAAGCTAAATAAGTTGCAATAACTGAGCCAATACTAGTTGCCGAAAGTAGCATAAACGTTACCATAATCTGATACTTGATTGCATGAACTGGATCGACTCCAGCAAAAATCAATCCAGACATCATCCCAGGTAAACTAACGATTCCAACCGTTTTCGCAGAATCGATCGTCGGTGCCATCCCAGTACGAATACTTGCTCTAACAATTGAACGAGAAGCTAACTTAATATCTGCACCTAATGCCAATTTTTCAAGGACTGCTTGCCTTTGATCATGAAACAAACTGTCCATATTCCGATAACATAAGCCAATCGCAATCATCGAATTACTCGCGATCATCCCACTAATAGGAATGATTTGCGAAGGAATAAACTGAATTGCACCTGATAAAACCAGAACGCCGATCGTGACTCCTGTACTACAAAAGATTGCTAACAAAGAGATCCAAAAACCATTTTTCAGATGATTACTACGTTTCCCTGCATTCAACGCAGCATTGACGATAATAATTCCAGCCATGACTACAGTTAAAATGGCGTTGTCTATTTGAAAGACATATTTAAGAAGATACCCAACTAAAACAAGTTGAATAATCGCTCGACAAACGCTAATGATAATATCTTTGGTAAAGCCTAATTTTTCTTTATAACTGATCAGTAACGCTACTATAACTAGCATCCCAGCAAATAAAAGCGACAGATCATTGACAGCTAGCTTCATTTTGCGCCCTCCAAGCTACCCGCTACGATTTTTTTGACGATCGAAGCTTGAGCAATTTCTTCAGGATCATGCGTGACACGAATCAATGTTACATTTTTTTCCTGATTCAATTTTAATAACCACTGATTGACGATTGCTTTACTTTCTTCATCTAAACCTGCTGTTACCTCATCTAACAGTAACACTTCAGGTAGAAAAATCACATTACGGATTAAAGCGACACGCTGTTTTTCCCCACCTGATAATTCGGTGATTTTTTTATTCAAATAGCTTTCAGGTAGTTTGACTTCATTTAATAAGTCTAATACATGATTTTCTTGAAACGCTATTTTACGTACCTCGTATGGGTAAATAAAATTATCTCGCACAGTTTCACCAAATAGTGAAGGTTGTTGAAAGCAGTAGGAAACTTGCATACGATACTTTTCTGGTGTTAAATCTGCAATGTTTTGGTCATTAAACATAATGGACCCTTTGGTTGGGATTAATAAAGAAGCCAGTAATTTAAGAAAAGTACTTTTCCCACTGCCGGATGGTCCGGTAATCGTTGTATGGCTACCTTTTTCGAATGATATGGTAATACCGTTTAGGATTATTTGTTCTTCGTGTTGAAAAGAGATATGTTCAGTTTTTAACAAGATGGTTCAGTCCTTTTTATTGTTATTAAGAAAATGTTCTAAATGTTTATTTTTGAAAATAATTTTTTCTATTTGAAGCTCTTCCTTACTACCTTGCCATAACGATAATTCTTCCATAATTTTTTCAGGATATTTTTTACTGATATCCCTTAGCGCATTTCCGCATGATTTTCTGACGTATTCACTATCGTCATTTCTAAGTGTTGCAAGCAAACGAATCGCACTATCAGGATTATCTTTAAAATAAGGACGAGCAATAAACTTATCTGATACAGCACCACAACTAGGACAATAATTTATGCTATTTTGATCATCACTATACACTCTAAATGATACACCACATACTAAGCATTGTTGCGTACCATCAATATTTACTAATTCTTCACTTTCCATTATATAACATCCTTTGCTGATCCTTTTTGGATCTAATACGTGCAGCTATCGATCTTTTTCGGGACACCGTTAATCTAATACCAATCTAGTCTTTATTCCCTTTTCTTCAAAATATGTACATAGACGTTCAAACTCATCACTATAAATCATCCAAGCATCTTTTGTACAATACTCGTTACAAATGTCTTCAAATTCATTCTCATTAGCTACCATTGCAGATACGTGATCTAATTGAGTATTTTTTCCTTTGAAACGAATAATTTCACAGGCTGGAATAAAAAATAATAGTTCCTTCAGATTATCAACACTTCTTAAATCCAAGACTTTCTTTTTATGGGTTTCTCCATTGAATATCCAAAATACACCTTCCTCTTTTGCACTGATTAAGTAAGGATAGCTGTGTTTCATCATACATTTCTTACTCTTTCTGATTCTTTTTGGCATTGCTTTGTGTATCTTCCCACTCTTTGAATGAGCTATAATATTTAAAAACAATCATAGGAGTTACTTCCTGATTTTTTGATAGCAGATATCTAGCCTCATTGTATTCAATAAATGTATTTTCTTTTGTTTTCCAAGCAATTTTATCTTTTCCATTAAATCTTAAAACCCAAACAATATTATTTTCCCCTGTATAAGGGAAATAATTATCTTCTATCAATTTATTAAAGAGTTCTAGAAAAGTTATCGTATTGCTTATTTCATGTAATTTTTTGTGACTCTCCATGTCATCACCCATACAGATACTTTGTCTATCTATATTAATTTTCATATTAGTACTTTCACTCACTTTTAATAACAGATCCTTTTTGTTGAATTTATATTTATATAACAGGTATAGTACAATCATTATGGCTGACAATGGAATAGTTACAAATAACCCTACAATTCCACATACTATGAAAAACAATGGATAGGCTCCTAATCCGTTTTCAGTTGAATTTATACTCGGAAATAGCCTAAAGGCAATTAGAAACACTGACGGTGGAACAATGAGTATAAATAGATTAATCGCTAACAAAATTTGACTTGCAATAAAAGTCTTTTTCATTTTTTATTCATTTCTCTCCTTTAGTTATTGATCCTTTTTAAGAACCCGAACGAACATAATACCAGGTCCCCATATGTTGGTGCTAAAAGCCGAATGATTTTCAGTTCCAGGAATTTTTACCGTTCACCTTTAGAAAAATTATCCTGGAAGATCCGCAGCTGCTGCCGGAGAATTTTCTTTCATTTTACGAACGATCCTTTTTGATTTCTTTCGGCCACACTGATCTTTTTCTGTAGAACCAATTGCTGTTCAAACAGCTCCTTTGTAACCTCTTCGTATTCCTTTTTATTCCCAATCTGTAAGCCTTGTACCCTGGAGAATCATTCCAAGATCCCATCCCACCGAATACCTGAGATTTTACCAATATCCGTTTTGCTTTTTCTTGATTAGATATATCCAATTCAAAAACATTTAGAGCAGAATTGAACATTCTACAAAAATTGTCTTCGTCTAATTTTTGGGATAATCTATTTATATTTTGTAAAGCTCTCTTAGTATTGATTAGATCATCTTCAGTAACTCCATTATCTTTTTTTTCCTTAAAAAATTTACTAGCGATTTTATCACTCTAGCATTTTCCTTCCCTGTTATTTTTTGGATCTCATACATGCAGCTGCTATCGATCCTTTTAGGTGTAGCAACGACTTATTTCTTATCTGATAGATTCATTCTAGGGAAATACTCCCATTGACCATCGTCCATTTCTCCAATATCATTTACAAGTGTATCCAAATAAAAATTTACTACACCATTATTGACACCATTCTCTATAATAGTTTTTTTACCTGTTCAACTTGATCCATTACATTTTTCTTTGTGAATTCCATCTATTCTCTCCTTAATCTATTGATCCTTTTTGGAAGAACAGACCCTTAATTTTTATCTGACAAATCCATTCTAGGGAAATACTCCCATTGACCATCGTCCATTTCTCCAATATCATTTATAAGTGTATCAAGATAAAGATTTACCACATCATTATCCACACCATTTTCTATAATAGTTTTTTTTATTAGTGCTACTTGATTCATTACATTTTTCTTCGTAAACTCCATTCTACTTTCTCCTTCAGCTATTGATCCTTTTTGATAATAAAAAAGTGTTATATACTAACCGACATCAGATACAATACAATTAAGATAGTTTTCTTGTCCCCATACCACAATATAGCTATTAACGTCACTGTATTTAGAAAAATAGATACGACTGTTTTTTGAACAAATACTCTGATATTCTTTTTTAGTACTGTTTATAAAATCAATAACGTGATTCATGATATTATCTATATCGTTTATTTTTTCTACTTCAATCAACCAAAAAAAGTCTTCAAGATAGTCTTCAGGGGTACCCTTAAGTATTTCATCAACAGTCAGCATTTTTTGGGTACATGAAATCCAGTTTTGATTATTACTCTCGCAGGATATATTAACAAAAATATCATCGTTCCATTTATTAATGACACTAAATAGTTTATTTTTCGATGGAGTAAATTTTAAAAAGAAACTTATCAAGTTTAAATCTTTTTTAGTAATATTATCATTAACACTAGTTATAGATAAATTGTAAATATCAATTGTTTCTGGTTTTTCAGGGTTATTTGACAACTTTCCACTTATATATTCAATGATCCTTTTCATATAACCTCCACTAATGATCCTTTTTGGGACTTAGTTAAACATTCTTGGAATTCATATCTCTATCTAGACTTAATTTAAAATAAGACAAGCCAAAACATACAACCCAAATGACGGCCATCAACAAAATTAATGATATCAATTGATTAAACATCAGATTAAGCTTTTCTGATAAGCTTAGATCCATAGCAATAGCTTCACGACCAACTTCTTTTATCTTAAAGATCCAATACAAAATCCCTGAAATAATGCTAAGTATTAGCGATTTTACTTCAATCAAGAATTTCTTGTATTCCCAATCTTCCATACTTTTCACCCTTTCATCGTAATTTATCCTTTTTGAGAATAAAACTCGTATAACATTTTTTTAGGCTGTAAAGCTAAAATTAATTATTTCCATTGTTTTCTTTTTCCAATTAATATAACTTTCTTTTTCTTCTGGATAGTAGCTATTCATTTTTGTAACAAATTCATCGACTGCTTTAACTATCTTTTCTTTTGGTGGAGCTTCGAAATCTTCAGAATAACTAAAATATTCAAATTCATTTTCAGAATAAGTTGGTATTAATTTCTTCATTAAAACTAACCAAGTTTCTTTGGCATTGTGATCACAAGGATCATTAGAGCGCCTAATATCCAAATATTGAATTTCTAGCTGTCTGATCATTGAATAGATTAGTTTTTTACGCATAGCTTTAACTTTTTTTTCTATCGTTGGATCTTCTAATTGACCTTGTTCTATGGTCTTAATTATCTCTTTAATATCAAGATAACTACCGTATGCATCATTTCCTAGTCTATTAACTACGTCCATTTGAATATTCAGTAGATTAACAACATTTTTTTCAGCTCACCCAAGTATAAATCGAGTTCCATTATCTTAGTTTTTATTTCTATACCATCTTTACTTAGCTTTAATATTTCATACTTTTCTATATTTATTAACAAAATAAATGCAACAGAAGCTAATAGCAATAATAGGGACTCTTGCCAATTTTTCCCAAAATATATTGAAATACTCACTGGTAAGAATAAAATTAAGCCTAAAACTATTTTTTCTAACTTCTTCATTATTATTATCTCCTATCATTTTTAGGAATCATTCTATCTGTTATTATTTCCATGTTTTCTATACTATCAATTATTAATTCGTAAATAATGATTAATGTACTCAACGGCTCATTCATCTGTAGTTGGTGATAACCAAAATCATGTTGTTGTTGATTCCAGTAGCTTCTTAACTTTTTACAGTGTTCCATAATTTCTTGCTCATTATGATTTTGAATATACTCGATCAAATTATTAAAGGTGTTTACAGCATCGCCACACAAGATAATTGCCTTTTTCGCCTTTCTCTCTTCAATAGAATTGGCTGCAGCTATTTTTAGACGCTCATTCCAATATGATTTTATGCGTTGTAATTCTTCGATTACACTAGTTAGAAATTCTTCATATTTGTACTGATCCATAACACTAACCTTTCTGATCCTTTTTGGGAATCATATTTCTTATCGAATTTTTATGAATAACTTTGACCCCTGCATAAACAGGTGGTAAAGGACTCTTCAGGAAAGTTCTCCACCCTTTGTAGCTTTTCTTTCCTAATGTTTTAAAGTAAAGGCTCGTTTTAAAGCTAGTAGCTATAATTTTAGATAATAGAGAGAAAGACAACCATATTGCAACTGGTAGAATTATCATTATCAGACTAGCCATCAAAGCAAAATCATTTACATTCATTTCATTATCCTTTCTGATCCTTTTTGAGAATCATTTCTCGTTTAATTTTTTCGCTATTTCCCACTCAGTAATTGACAGATATTCTGTGGCTTCATCAAGTCCACACTCACCACATACATAAATTTGTATTGCACCCTCGCTTATCCGAGAAGTAGCTACTAACGCACAATCACTGGGCATGTAATTACCGCATCGTGGACACTGAAACGGAGATACAAATTCTTTTGAATCGTCAGTGCTTTTTTCATAGGCAGTATTGTATTTAATCAATGCCTGATTGATTAGTCTTTTTTGGAACTCTTCTTCTTTATCCATTCATTCTCCTTCTTCCCTATTGATCCTTTTTGGCAATCATTATTCCAATGTAGCTAAAACTTCACTCACTGATTCCTTTAACCTTAATTCTTCTGAAATATCTGAAAATGTCATTGCAAACAATTCTATATCTGAAGCCAGTTCCATGTAGTTCATTGAGTTCATGTACTTGTGCGTTCTATCCAACCGTTTAATAAGATCCGCCAGCCGCATGTCAAACTCCTGTTGACTCTGTTCAATTTCTTTTCTGTTTTTTTCTTTTGCTTCAGCGATTTTCATATTTCCACTCCAATCACGAATAATAAATAACCAGGTACTTCACACGTTGGTACTAAAAACCGAATGATTTTCAGCTTCAGGAATTTTTGTCGTTCGTATTTATCCTTTTTAAAAAGCTGAATGATTTTCATTTTCAGCAATCCTACAACGCCACCATTTTGTAAAATTTATATGAATCTTCAATGTACGATCTAAAATAATCATCGTTTTCGGCAATTTATTTCCAAAAAAAGTCTTTTTCTTTCAGATATTTTAAATTAGTCATTTGCCATTTAGAGGTCAATACAACTTGTGGCGTTTTAAGTACCAACTTTATATTGTCGTACTTAAAAATAATTTTCGTTTGCATAAGTCCATTCTTGTATTTAAAATCCGTAATATTTTTACGTTCTAAATGATTGATTTGTCCTGTAAAATTACCTGAATGATTTAGTTCTACCAAAATAATTTCTTCATTTGTAAAGAACACAAGAAAGTTTTTTAAATCCGCTACTGCTCCAGCTTGAAACAGTAGATATTTTGAAAATTTCGGCTCAATATAGCCAAAAATAAAGTTTTTATCCTCGATTGATTCGGTATTCGTATCTTTTATAAACTCCATAATATTATCTAATTTCATTGCTTGATTCATCATTTTCTCCTTTAATTTTTATCCTTTTTAGAAATAATTTTTTGTTAAAAAATATATATTCCTATTTCTTGTAAAAATAGCAAAATTGGAAACATACTTAAAAATCCTGCAAAGCAAGAAAAGAAAAACATAAGAAATTTTTTATTAAATTGATCATCAATCTTCGAATAAATTTGAGATATATTTTTAGGATTATAGAGTAATTCCACTTTAGTTCCAACTGGTAAACCTGTTTTTTGACCTATTGGAATTTTGTGGAAATATATCAATTGGTTTACCTGAATTTCTGACTTGTAAATTTTACCTTTTATCTGATATTCAATCAATAATTTCCTATAATAATGAGTTGAATCACTACTTACTCTCTTTCCAAGACTATTTTTTACAACAGTTCCTATTGTCATTTCTGTAGCTTTTTTTTTAAGGCTTTTTTTACTCATATAAATTAGTAAGGTAATTATCCAGAATAATGCTGCTATTATAGAGAAAATCAAAATATTTTCCATATCATTCTCCTATCTATCCTATTTCAAATTGACAATACTGCAACATTCCTTTAACATTAAATGTAAGGGAACAAGTTTTTATACCAAAAACGAGCGTTTTCGATAATTTGTATAATTAATGATTCAATGAATATGAAATACTGGTATTACTGGAAGTTGTCCTAGTTTTGGGATAGCTTTTTTATTTTACCTAAAACGTCGTTTTAGGTAATCACTAGATTACTTGTTCAAGATAATCCCTCAGTTTAAAAGTTGAAATGAGCTTAGAATCTCTCTACCATTAACGTAGTTTTACCGAATATAGATTTAGTTATAAGTTTTGGTGCTTTCTTCGTCTTTTTTCTCTGTAAAGAGATGCTTCACTTATTCCAGTTTTACGTGAGACATTTTTCGTTGTATCTTTCTTCAGCAATTCCATAGCTAGATCCAATTGATCCTTGCTGAATTTTTTTGGCCGTCCTTCTCGAAAATCAGGATTTAATTTGGCAATCGCCTTACCTTCTTGTGTACGTTCAACAATCATATCTCGTTCAAATTCTGCAAATGCCGAAAAAATTGTAAATGTCAGTCTTCCAGTTGGTGTGTTCTCGATTATACCCATATTCAAAATATGCACTTTGATTCCTCTTTTGAAAAGATTTTGAACAGTCTCCAATCCTTGAACAGTTGATCGAGCGAAACGATCTAATTTTGTGACGACTAACGTATCACCTTCAGATAATTCTTTAAGCAGCGTTTGAAATTCTTTTCGATCGATTTTTGTTCCTGTGAATTTTTCAGTGTAGATTTTTTCGCAACCGGCTTTTTTTAAAGCGACAATCTGAGATTCTAAATCTTGTCCCCATGTACTCACTCTTGCATAACCAAAAATCACAATTTTTGCCCCATTTCTTACCTTATTTATGATAGTAAGATATGACAGTCTTACAAGCCTTATTTTATCACACCACACAAACACTATCAATACTTTTGAAGTTTAGATAGTTGGTACAGACTAGAAACAGATAAATAAAAACAAAGAATCTTATCATAAAATTCTTTGTCTGATAAATTAATTAATATTAGATTTAATTTCTTTTCCTTTATTCCAGTATTCCTTAGAAATAGAGAAGTCTTCATCTGTACTTTTGGTTGTTTTAATTTCAATTGGTTGGCTATCAAATTCAAATAACTCTTTTTTGGCAAAATTAACTAAATCAGGACTTTTACTACGAACAGTAACTATTAAATAGTCAATATTTTTGTTACAACTATTAACTAAGTCTTGCTCGGCTTCTTTCAAGTATGTACGTACGTTTTTAATACATCGTTCATCGTCTCCTTCAGAAACGATTACACAATTCTTCTCATTCACCACAACACCAGCGATTTTATTTTTGAATTTTCTAGGATACCTATTATAAAATTTCTTCCGAATACCAATCAATTCAGCACAAATACTAGTTTTTCCTGAATCTTTTTCTCCAGTAATCATTATTATTCTCATAAAAACACTCCTTTTTTTATTTCAAATAAATCATTGATAGTACATAAAAGATTGAACTGCATGTATACTCTTAGTAGCAGTAATTTCCATATCATCCAAAAACACCCTTGTTGTATCCTTCTATTTCAGGTAACACATAGACAATTGGAACATTCATTTTCATAATTGCATATTTGGACGTTAACAATTTCTGACCTTGGTGAGGTGCTTGATATAATTCAATTGTCACTAATAATCGTTATGCCATATCTACCAATCTCTTGATCTTTTTCAGTGAGAACAGCGATATCTACTTGATCTTTTTCACTTGTGATTGCATTCCCCTGAATTCTAAACGATCCATCTTCAGAAATGGTAACTGTTTGTTGCCGTTTTCGATTAACATACAACCTCACTTTTTTAGCTGCTTTTCCTGTTACTTTTCCTGTAATAAAAGTATCTTTACTCAAGAAGTAATTATCACTCTCTAAAGTGTTTGTTGGTAGACTTAAGTTTACCTTCGTTCTTGTAATTTCTTGCCCATACTTATAGCCTACAACTTCAACCTCATCATCTAAGTACTCAATATCATCTACTGCACCAATGTTTATTAGTCGATCTGCTAACAAATATATTCTTTCAACTTCCTCACCATTTATAAAAAGTGCGACCTCTGTATGAAAAACATCTGTGTTTCCTGTGATTGCTTCAGTCTCATATAAAGAAAAATCATCTATAAATAATTGAAACTCTTCCTTTTCAACAAATACAGTTTGTCTTTCAACTTCTTTACTGGATCTATTTAAACCAACAACTTCAACCTTGTCGTCTACTGTTAAAATGGTGTTTTCTGTATCTATTTCAAAACTATTGTCACTGTATACTTTATTACTAGAAATCAGGAGATCATTTACATATAGCTGTACTTTTTTTATAGTAGAATCCTCAGTAACTGTCCCAGTCACAAAATCATCTATGCCTAATTTGAATTTGTCGGGAAATAGTTTGTTGTCTATTACTTCTTCAAATTCTGCCGTATAAGAAAACGCAATATTCAAATCAGGAAGAATATCATTTTCACTATTCCATCTTTTGAATTTGAAATTATTTGTAGTTAAATTTAATTCTTTTTGTTTTAAGTCTAATTGATTCTGAATCACGGTTTCATTTAGTGGCTGATCAATAGTATATGAATTAAATAATGGAGATTCTGTCATTTTATTAAAAAAAACAGCATATTGAGCATCGGTTTTTACCGTCCCAAGCAAACCATGACCATCACTCTTGTAGTCATACTCTTTTAGTTTTTTATCGCCAGTTACAATGAGCGTATCGCGCGATTTCGAAAGAGTTTCCTTAAACATCCCAGACATATCTAAAACTCCAGAAGTATCAAAATTAGATAGATTATAGTATTTGACGTCTTGTGCATCTTTAAACATTTCTCTCATATTTATTACTTTTTCAGTATCAAAACTAGATAGGTCCAAACTAATATCTCCACCCCAACCATACATATACGACTCAAACATATTTGACATATCAGTAACATTGCTTGTATTAAGTAGTGAAAAATCAATGACGGCTGAACTATTACGGAACATTTTGGACATGTTAGTTACATTAGAGGTATCCATATCTGACATATAAAAGTAGACCGGTGACCAAACACCAACACCTTCAAACATCCCAGACATATTAGTAACATTAGAAGTATCCCAACCTGAGGTACGTAACTCACTTAGATACAAATTATCAGCAAACATACTAGACATATTAGTAATTCCAGAAGTATCTAAATTTGATAAATCAATTCTGCCAGTATATGTGGGCAAGTTCGCAAATGCATTTGACCAATCTTCCCCAACGGCAACAACTTTTTCTTCTTGATCTTCCATAGTTATCGTCACCGACTCATTACATTGTTCCCTAGGTATCTCATCAATCATTTGTCGAATTTCTTCTTTTGTAACAGTTGAACCACCTATCACAATATCGTAACTTCCGTATGCGGTTTCAGAAATGAATAAACTGATAAAGAGCAATCCAAATATCCAAATTATAGTACTTATTTTTTTCATTTTTTCCTCCAATTGAACATTTATTGTTTTAAATACACATCTAAATGTTAACATAATAGGAATAAATTATCTACTTATTCTAAAAACGAAGAATTTACCTATACCTAAAACGAATGTTTTTGGGATAAAGAAAAACACCATGAATTTTCATGATGTCTTTTTTGCTTTTTATTATAGAGTATTCATATTTCTGTCTACTTTATTAGATACTGTCCACTTTTAAACTCTATTCTTCTTCTTCCGCCATGAATGTATTGAAAACTTCTTCAATCATATCCCATTCAGCGTCTGTTTCGATTTGTTGTAATTCGCCTTCTGTTCCTTCGTTGTTTTCGATGTAAGCATAGGCTTGTAATTCAACATCTTCTTCTTCTGGAACACCTGCTGGATAAAGCAGTACGTAATTTTTACCAAATTCTTCTTGTCCATCAACGGTTAAAAGGATTTCGTATAGTGTTTCGTTTCCTTGTTCATCAACTAATGTGATGTGCTCATGTCCTTCGTGGTCATGATCGTGGTTATGCTCTTCTGCCATTGTTATGCTCTCCTTTTATCTGACACTTGTTTTCTAACAAGTCGTTTAAATTTTATTGCTAGCGCCATCTAGATAATTTTGTAAAATCATGACAGCAGCTACTTTATCGATTACTTTTTTTCTTTTCGCTCGAGAAGTATTGGCTTGTTCAACTAACATACGTTCTGCCTGAACCGTTGTTAAACGCTCATCCTGATAAGTAACAGGTATTTGGAACATGTCTTCGATTTTCTTTCCATACGCCATTGAGGCTTCTGCTCTTGGCCCAATCGAATTGTTCATGTTTTTCGGCAATCCCACTACAAAGCGAGTTACTTCATATTCTTTGACTAATTCTGCTAATCGATCAAAGCCAAATTCTTCCTGCTCTTCATTGATCCGAATGATCTCAACACCTTGAGCTGTCCAGCCAAATGGATCACTAACAGCGATTCCTACAGTCTTTGACCCAACATCAAGTCCCATTACTCTCATCGAATAGTGATTCCATGATCGGATAAGTAATATTTAACCAGCTCTTCCATGATCTCATCTCGTTCGTGACGACGAATCAAATTTCGAGCGTCTTGATAACGAGGAATGTAGGCCGGGTCTCCAGAAAGCAAATAGCCCACAATCTGATTGATCGGATTATATCCTTTTTCCTCTAAAGCCTTGTATACAGTAGCCAGAGTCTCACTTACTTCCTTCTTACGACTGTCATCAAAATCAAAACGTACAGTTTCATCTGTAAAACCCATTTATCTACACCTCACTTTTATTCTATTCATACAGTTTCATTCTACTAAAAACAAGGCAAAACTACAAACAAAACTTAACATTTTCTGCTATATATTAAAGATTTCCTTTAATTTTAACAGAATTGGATGATTATTCAGCAAATAAAAGTGTTTTTACTGTAATTTTAGGTAAAATAATCGCGATTCTTTTCTAATGACTGTTTTTTTATTGTATACTATTTTAAAGTGTTAAAGATAAAATAAAGGAGTTTTCTCATGTTTCTCAGTATCGGTATTGTAATCGCCGTGTTATTAATCTGTCTATTTGGACTTTTATTGAAGCAATCGAAAAAACCAACTGGGGTTTTAGGTATTTTGATGATGCGACTTTGGAATGCCGTTTATCTGCCTTTAGTGAAATGGACAATGAATCGCGTGGAGTTAGCCGATCATTCGATTATTTTGGACATCGGTGTAGGGAATGGTCGTTCAAGCGAATATCTGGTTAACCAAAAAAAGGCATTAACTGTCACTGGAATTGATCTTTCTGAAGCCGCAATTTCTCAAGCAATCAAGAAATACTCGAGTGAAGCGATCCACTTTAAGACAATGGATGTTCACAAACTTGCATTTAGCTCCGAAACGTTCGATCTAGTCACCGCATTCCAAACACATTTTCATTGGGATGATTTAGACCAAGCTCTCCATGAAATCCATCGTGTTCTTAAAGTAGACGGAATGATCGTATTTGCTTGTGAGACAGCCAAAATCAGTTACTTTTTACCAGAGTTGAAAAAAGTTGTCGATTTTCAAGCTTATATGTCAAAGTTAGGCTTTTCATTCGTTAATCACGACACAACTGATCAATGGACTATGTTTAGTTTTAAAAAAAAATGATGCAAAACGAAACTATCGCTTTGCATCATTTCACTTTTATAAATTAGTCATCACTTTAACTAGCAAAGCCTTCTGGGCATGCAGACGGTTTGCGGCTTCTTGATAAATTGCAGAATGGGTTCCATCAATGATATCAGCTGCTACTTCTTCACCTCTATGAGCAGGTAAACAATGTAGAAATAAGTAATCTTTTTTCGCTTGAACAGCTAACCGATTATTCACTTGGAATGACTTAAAGATCGCTTCACGTTCTTTTTGTTCCGACTCATCTCCCATGCTTGCCCAAACATCTGTTACTAAAACATCAGCATTTTTGGCTGCTTGCTCTGGGTCTGTTAAAATCTCTATGTTACTACCGCTTAGCTGGGCATTCTTTTTAGCTAACGCTACATATTCTGCCTTGGGTTCATAGCCTTTAGGTGTTGCAATCGTTACATCCATCCCAACTAAGCTACCACCAATTAAAAATGAATGGGCCATATTATTCCCATCCCCTATATAAGTTAATTTAAGCCCTGCCAACTTGCCTTTTTGTTCATAAATGGTTTGAAAGTCTGCTAAGATCTGACACGGATGATGATCATCAGTCAAGCCATTGATTACTGGAATCGAGGCTTCTGCAGCAAGTTCGGCAACCATTTTATCTGAAAAAGTGCGAATCATGATCGCATCCACATAACTAGACATAACATTTGCCGTATCTTTGATAGGTTCTCCTCGACCCATTTGCGTGCTTTTTGAATCTAAAATAATCGCTTGTCCGCCAAGTTGAATGATTCCTGCTTCAAAGGAAACCCGCGTTCGAGTACTATTTTTTTCAAAGATCATCGCTAAAATCTTCCCAGCTAACACACCGCGGTAGGCTTCTGGCTTCGCTTTTATTGCCACAGCGAGTTCGATGATTGACAAAAATTCTGCTTTAGTCAACTCAGTTAAATTTAAAATACTTTTGCCGTACAATGAATTTATCATTTACTATTCTCCTTTTTCGCTAAACCTGTTTATGAAGCTAAGTTATTGAACACTTTATCAATTATGCTCAACCCTTGATCGATTTCTTCTTTTGTGATCGTTAATGGTGGTAGAAGACGCAAAACAGTTTGACCTGCTTTTAATGCAAGTAGGCCTTCTGACTCTAATTGATCTAATACTTGTTTTAACGTATTTTGATCGGCTAACTCAATACCGAACATTAGGCCTTTCCCACGCACTGTCATAATGTGCTGATGTTTTTCAGCGATTTTCGTTAGACCAGAATATAATTGTGCTCCTTTTGTTTGAACCGACTGAAGAAAATCAGGTTGATTAATTCGCGTCACAACATGACTTGCCACACTCATTGCTAATTTGTTACCACCGAAAGTAGAACCATGACTGCCCGGTCCAAAAAATTCCGCTAAGTTCGTTTTGCCTAGCATTGCACCGACAGGGATTCCATTCCCCAACCCTTTGGCTAAAGTAAAAATATCTGGTTCAATTTGATACTGTTCATAAGCATAAAAAGTGCCTGTTCGACCAATTCCAGTTTGAATTTCATCAATGATCAATAAGGCACCAAACTCATGACAAAGTGCCTGAACAGACTGAACCCATGACACCTGTGCAGGTACGACACCCCCTTCGCCTTGAATCAATTCCAACATAACAGCTGCTGTTTGCTGATTGATTTCTGCTTTTAAAGGCTCAAGCTCGTTAAAGGGTAAGTAAACAAAATCAGGTACTAATGGTTCAAACCCAACATGAATACTGGCTTGACCTGTTGCACTCATTGCGCCATAGGTTCGACCATGAAAAGAATTCGTAAAGGTGATGATCTTACTTCTACCAGTTGCCTTGCGGGCTAGTTTGATTGCGGCTTCATTCGCCTCTGCCCCACTATTACAAAAATAGCTGACATACTCTTTGTTGTTCGCTAATTGTTCAGCGGTCTGTTCTTGAAGCAGATTCTCATATAAGTTAGGTGTATGCCATAAAAGACTAGCTTGATTTTGCAAGACTTGATTCAACTCAGGATCATTATACCCCAAATTCATCACGCCAATACCACTAGTAAAATCAAGATACTTTTTCCCAGAGCGATCAGTCAGTGTATTTTTAGCTCCTTTGATCAGCTCTAGCTCTTTTCTTTGATAATTTGGAAATAAATAACTCATACAAAAACCTCCTTCGACTTGATAATGGTCCCTGCATGTTGAAGTTTGTTTGTGATATGAACTTCTTTCACGCCGCCTTTGATCGCTGTGACCGCACTTTCTAATTTTGGCAACATCCCGCCTTTGATAATATTGGCTGTTTTTAATTTTGGGACGTCACTTGTGGTGATTTCCTTTAACCACTGATTTTCTTTTTTTACACCGGGTACATCTGTTAATAAGTACAATTTTTCTGCTTGTAACTCTTCGGCTACTTTACAGGCGACATGATCAGCATTGATATTTAGCCATTCTCCTGTTTCCGTTAAACCTAAAGGAGCAATGATCGGAATATGTTTTGTCTCAAGTAAATGTTCTAACAATTCAGTATCTACTTGTGTGACCACTCCAACCGCTCCTAATGTATTTTTATCTAGAAATGTTCCGGTAATGATTTGACCGCAAGAAGCATTTAAACCCACTACAGAAAATCCTTCTTGTTGAAAGTGTGTTGTGATCATTGGCTGAACTTGACCAATCAAAACCATTTGCGTAATTTTTAGCGTTTCTTCCGTTGTGATCCGTAGACCCTCTTGGATCATCACCGGCACATTCAAACGCTGCATCATTTCAGAAATATAATGCCCGCCACCATGGACGATCACTACTTTTTTTCCTGTTTTTTGCCAATGATCGACCTGTTCAAAAAATGATTTTGTTAAGTTATCACTGGCTACTCCACCCATTTTTATAACAATGACCTTCTTCATGCTTGTCGCTCCCTCTTTTTTTACTAGTGCAGATTAGTTAAAATTTTATGGATAAATCGGCAAAAGATCTAAACCGCAACGTTCATCAAACCCTGCAAAAATATTTAAATTCTGAATGGCTTGTCCAGCTGCCCCTTTTCCTAAATTATCGATCACCGTTACAATCGTCACCATCTTGGTTTGCGGATTATAGGCAAGACCAATATCACAATAATTTGAGCCGATCACTTGTTTTAGAACTGGATATTGTCCAACTGCTTGGATTCGTACAAAAGGACTATTTTCAAAATGCGTACAATACAAATCAACTAATTCCTCGTCAGAAATCGGTTCATTCAATTTGGCATACGTGGTTAGAAATATTCCTCTCGTCACCGGAATCAAGGACGTTGAGAACTGGATTACTTCAAGCGTTGGCGCCCATTTCTTTAATTGCTGAACAATTTCAGGAATATGTTGGTGGCTATTCATTTTGTATACGGTCATATTGTCATGGGTTTCAGAAAAATGAGTTGTTTGTGATAATCCTTTTCCCGCACCTGAAACGCCTGATTTTCCATCAATCACGATCGAGTCCACATCAAGTTTTTTTTCTTTCAATAAAGGCGCTAACGATAATTCTGCTGCAGTCGCATAACAGCCTGGGTTGGCTATCCATTTTGCTTGAGGGTTTTCTCGATATTCCGCCAAACCATAATCAAATTTTTGCAGCAGATCTAGCGGTGCCGCAGAAGAACCATACCAAGTCTCATAAGCCCCAAGTTCTTTCAAGCGAAAATCACCGGATAAATCGATCACTGGAAAATCTGCCTGAATAAAAGGTTCGGCTAATTCCTTGGAAATACCTGACGGGGTTGCAAAAAAGACTAAATCACTTTTATTCATGATTTTTTCTGGATTGATTTCTTCTAAAGGTAAAGAAATAAGGTGTTTCAAATGGGGATTAACAGCCTCTAATGATTTTTTATTCATCGAATGACTATGGATAGAAACAACCTCGACAGATGGATGCTGTCTAAGATAGCGCAATAGCTCTAATCCGCTATAACCTGTTACACCAATAATTGAGACCTTCATTTACTTCACTTCTTTTCCTTTTAGTTTTTTTAAAGGGTGCTGTTTTTCATATTATAAGTTTTCTAATTATACAAGTCAATGGTTTTTTATTAATTTATTAAACTAAAATAAATAAATATACATTTTTGCGAATAAAAAAATCAGGAATAACGTGAAATTCGTCATCCTGATTTTTCTATTTATACAGAAAGGTAAATCACGATCGTCCCATCTGCTTTATAATGTTCAGCATCACTTTTGTAGGTCCGCTGCTTTTCTAAGTCTTCATCTTCCCAAATCTTCTGCCAAGCCCTTCCCACACCTTCTGGACTTGCAACCTCTACTGGGATTTCAACATAAGTTCCAGCTTGAATGATAGATGTCTCTGGAAAACAAGCTTGCTCACTTCCAACTAATAAATCATAATCACCTTTAAAATTACTTTCATAGTTTGAATAAACTGCATAAAAATCTCCAACTAAATGCATCGCAGGTACCTTGTTCCATAATGCAATGATTTCATCTAAACGGTGATTATTCGTGCGAATTTTGTTGCCTTTAATTGTTTTTTCAGTTAATTGAACGGTCATTCCTATCACTCCTTCTAATTTCTAAAATGAGCATAACACAAGAAAGATGACAATAGTCTGTCATCATTTTTATCAATTTTTAAAAATAAAACTGTATCGTAATGATTCCAATTAAAATGAGCAGTCCTGGTAAATAATTGGAGACTCTAATTTTGGTGATTTCCATAATGTTCAAGCTAATGCCCACAATCATTAACCCACCGATCGCACTGATTTCTCCCATCAATAAATCGAGCAGTTCTTTTGGAATATAACGCATCATAACACTTGCGAACAAGGCGATAATTCCTTGATACAAAAAAACAGGGAACGCAGAAAAAAGAACCCCAACACCTAATGTAGCCGTCAGCATGATCGACATAAAACCGTCCATCACAGCTTTTGTAAAGAGCGTTTGATGATTATTTGCTACACCACTTTCAATTGCACCGATAATTCCCATCGAACCAATTAAAAAAATCAACGAAGCCGTCACAAATCCATCTGCAAAATTACTTCCTGGTTTGGCGAAACGTTTTTCCAGTTTCAACCCAAACTCATTCATCTTATTTTCGATACCTAAAGCTTCTCCTACCATTGCACCTATACACAAACTAATCAAGATCACGATAAATGAAGATGTTTTAAAGGCCATCTGAATACCTAATACTAATACACCTAGACCGATTCCTTTCGTTACAGTATCTTTCATTTTCTCTGAAATATTTCGTAAAACAGCTCCTAATAAACTCCCAAATACAATCGCTACCCCATTGATCAAAGTCCCCAATAAAATCATTTATTCATCCCCATCATCCTAATTTTTCATACTTTTTTCTATTATACGATAAGTGACGTTAAAGTGATAATAAATTTTATTACGGATAGACAGTCGATCATTTGTGCAGAGTGATTGATAAATGTGGATCTTTTTACTGTTCCATGCTGTTTTTTCTAGCTACAATCAACTATACTAAGTTTAGATAAGATAGAACTTAAAAGTGAGGAAAATAAATGGCGACAATAGATACAGAAAAAGTCTTAGAAACTTGCTTACTGGCAGGAAAAATCATGCTTGAAAGCGATGCGGAAATGTATCGGGTTGAAGATACTATGAGTCGTATTGCATTAGCGTCAGGTGATTATCGCCTAGTCAGCTACGTTACTCAAACAGGGCTTTTCGTAGGATTAGACGGCACTTCTACGATTCGGATGGTTCAGATTTTAAATCGCTCGATCAATCTAGAAAAAGTCTCTACAATCAACCAACTATCAAGAGAATATGTAACAGGCGTTTTCACACTAGATGAACTTTTAGAAAAACTAAAAACCTTAGAGCAAGAACGAAAATTTTTCCCTTTATGGATGAGATTCGTCAGTGCAGCTGTAGTCAGTGGAACAATTATGATTTTGTTTGGCGGCGTTTGGGCTGATTTGTTTTTAACTTGTTTGATCGGAGGATTAGGCTATAGTCTTTATTACTTCAGCTTAAAAGTCTTAAGGATCAAATTTCTTTCAGAGTTTTTAGCAGCCTTTTTTATTGGCTGTGCTGCTCTTTTAAGTAGTCAAAGCGGATTAGGTGTTAATCAAGATATGATTATTATCGGCTGTGTTATGCCTCTTGTCCCAGGGGTTCAAATGACTAATGCTTTGCGAGATCTTTTAGCAGGTCACTATCTTTCTGGTGTTTCCAGAGGAACTGAAGCCATGATGACGGCCTCTATGATTGGATTTGCGATTGCGTTTGTCTTTCAATTATTTTACTAGAAACTTAATTTACGGAAATAGTCCCTCTTATTTTATAAGAATTCGGAGGTTTTCAGATGATTCATTTACTGGTTCAGTTTTCATTTAGCTTTTTAGCATCAGCAGCCTATGCCATTATTACTAATGTCCCTAGACGCTCGCTGATTGCTTGTGGTTTATCGGGGGCATCTGGTTGGATGTTCTATTGGTTTTCTGTTCAATTAGGCGCTACTGCCGCTTTAGGCTCCTTACTCGGAGCATTGAGTGTGGCGGCTGTTAGTTTTGTCTGTTCACGGCTCCTCAAGCTACCTGTTACAATTTTCAATATTCCCGGAATGGTTCCTTTAGTGCCTGGTGGTCTTGCTTATCAGGCCGTCCGCAATTTGGTTATTGGCAACTACGAAACAGCTGCTTATTCTGCGGTACAAGCGGTTATGATCGCTGGAGCAATTGCATTAGGGTTAGTATTATCTGAGGTTTTGAATCATAATATCAGAAACTTTAGAGAAAAACGAGAGCTCGTAGGATTAATTAGAAAAAAAGAAGAAAAATAGCGTTTAATAATAGAGCAGGAGGTGGCTTGATGAGTGCGTTAATTGTTCTTTCATTATGATAAAAAAGAAAGGATAAGAAGAATGATCACAAAAATAGAGAATTTAACTACGAATGAATTGGAAGAAATTTTAATCATTTGGCTAACAGCGAATCAGGAGGCCCACCCTTTTATCCCAAGTGCTTATTGGCAAGACCACTTTGCTGAGGTAAAAGAAGCATTACCTTTAGCTGAGCTCTACATCCATCGTGATAATGAAAATATTACAGGTTTTATAGGGATCAGTGAAACCTATATTGCCGGCATATTTGTACAGCAAGACTATCGCAATCAAGGCATTGGCCAAAAGCTTTTGAATGAGGCTAAAAATGCTCATAATACACTAACCCTTTCAGTCTATGCTAAAAATCAACCGGCCTATAATTTTTATCTAAAGCATGGCTTTCAATTGATGAACGAACATCTAGATGATACAACAGGTGAGCTCGAATATCAGCTTATTTGGGAAAAATAGATAAGTTGTGACAAAAGTCAGTTCTCTTTTTGTTAAATGCGCTAATCCCAAATAAACGGTGAAAGCAGAAACAACAATAAGCCAGCATTCACAAAAATTGGTAAAACAATTTTCATGAATGCTGGCTTATTTTTCGGTCCTAAACGTTTCTGGCCCAACCTTAAAATGACCGATAGACATATTGATTTTTCGGTTCCTCAACTTGTTTGACTTTTGTAACATCTACTACAGGAATATCTCGTTTAAAGGGGGCATAATACCCAGAATGAATAGTTCCTGTCAATTCTACCCAATCATTATTTTTAAAGGTCTGGTCTTCTGGCATATGAGTCAGCAATCCAAACACCCCAGAATCTGCAACGCAATGAATAATTCCAAATCGGAACACAAACACATCAGACTGTTCTTTTTTCGTCGAGTTAAACGCAAATCCTTTATAGCTAATTGTTTTTCCAATAAATTCACTTGGATAATTATAGATCAGTTCCATCACTTCTAAATAATTTTCTTCAGTTACCGTGACATGATCATCTTTAATATACCTCGTTAGCGCTTGTTTCATTTGCTTATCATAATCTGTTTTATCAAAATAAATGCTTGTATCTGGTTTTAAATATTGTGTCTCAACATCTGGATCACCGACCGATTCTTTACTCAAGGGAAAATTAAAACCTTTTGCTTCAACAATCGACGTATCCAAGCTAACTGTTGGAAATAGAAATCCGACTATTAAAGGTAAGAACAGTAATAAATAAGCAATCCCACGTTGATACGGTTTATTCAAACCATGATCGTGTTCATCATGGTGGTGATGCTCATGCGGCTTTTGATCCACTTCTTTATTCCATAAAATCAGCTGCACGATTGCGAGCACAAAAGAAAGCACCATCGATAAAATGGCTAAATAACGGTAATGAACGTTTATATATTGATTCAATCTACCTGAAACTTGTAGAAACATCATTAATGTAGTGTACCCCACTAAAATCAAAAATCTGATCATCTTGCTTCCCTCCTCAAATCGCTAGCGCATACAGACTGACTACGACTGTTACGATCCCAACAAATTTTAACATAAACGACGTTTTAAAATAGCGTTTCATCATCAACAGATTTTTGATATCCACCATTGGACCAAAAACCAAGAACCCGACAACTGGACCATTTCCAAATAAACTTAATAAAGAGGAACCAATAAACGCATCTGCTTCAGAACATAAGGACAACGTAGCTGCCAACACAAGCATAACTAGAATTGCTAAAAGCTTCGTATGACCTAACTGCAAAATTGCGCCCGTTGGTAAATAAGTCTGCATAGCTGCCGCTAACAGAGAACCAAAAATCAAATAACGCCCTGTATCAAAAAATTCATCGATTCCGTGTGTCAATACCGACCAACACTTATGCCAAAAACCTTCTGTTTCATGATGATGCTCTGTTTCTTCTATCGTACAAGCCGCAATTTCTGTTTGTTGTAAAATCGGTTCCTTATTGATATAAGCCAACCAAACACCAACAACTAATGCTACCAGCATACTACCAAGAACCCGCCAAATCACAAATTTAAAAGAATTCCCAAAGGCGATATAGGTAGAAAAAAGCACAATTGGATTAATGATCGGTGCTGTGATCATAAACGCAAAAGCTGTATAAGTTGGCACATCTTTTTTCACAAACTGATGAACGATTGGTACAATACCGCACTCACAAGAAGGAAAAAAGAATCCTAATAGACTTCCGACAACGATCGATAAAAATTTATTTTTAGGTAATAACTTTTTAACTCTGTCTGGCGTTAAAAAGACATATAAAGCGCCCGATATGACACAACCTAACATCACAAACGGTAAAGCTTCGATCACGATCGACAAAAAAATAGTACCCATTTGTAAAACTGAATGAGGTAAAAACTGAAACATCAAATTCCTCCTAACAATAAAAGCGTAGTGGGCTCATTCAGTCTCGACTGAAAAATAGGAAAATATGTTTGTGGCGTTCCTTGCCACACACAGATTTTATCTTTTTTCCGAGAGACTAGCCCACGCAGCTAGATAATCATAAAAGCTGAAAGAGCTCTTTCAGCCTCGACTGGAAAATAGGAAAAATTGATTGAGGTGCTTTTTGCCTCATTCTATTTTTATCTTTTTCCCGAGAGGCTAGCTCTTGAAGCTAGATAATACATGGTAACAACGTTCCACTTCGTTTCACCTTGTACTTTTCAACATCAGTTCATTTTATTCACTGTGTTTCAAAGCAAAAGCGAAGCGAGCTCGTCCAGCTTTGTCTGAAAAACAGCCTCCACTGCATCTTTCATAATGGATTTTTCACATTCAAAAATATAGTTAACTATACTGCAGCCATTTGAAAAAAACAAGCCAAGATCAAGTTTATTAAAACATCTATAATAACTTTACTGCATAATAGAAAAGGGAAAACAAAATCAAAAAGCGATTTTGTCTTCCCTACCATTTATCAGATTGCAAACATTTCTGAAGCTGATTCAGGATCAGTATCATAAACATTAAAGTCAAAATTCACACCTAAACCCTTTTCAGCTAAAATCGACTCCATTGCCATTCTAGCGTGTTCTTTCGTATTGTTTTCTTTACTTAAATGGCCTAAATAAATTCGTTTCGTTTGGTCTCCGATCACTTCAGCCATTGTTAAGGCGCCATCGTCATTTGATAAATGACCTTTATCACCAAGTATTCGTTGTTTTAAACTCCAAGGATAAGGGCCCATCCGTAAGATTTCTAATTCATGATTGCTTTCGATCAAATAAGCATCAGCATCTTTGATTGTTCCACGAATGTGATCACTACAGTAACCCGTATCCGTCAACATTACAAATGAACGATTATCTTTATAGAAACGATAAAACTGTGGTGCAGCTGCATCATGAGAAACACCAAAGCTTTCAATATCCATGTCACCAAAGGTCAATACTTTCCCCATATCGAAAATATGCTTTTGTTCAAGTGCCACATTGCCGATCAACGGATCCATCGCCGCCCATGTTTTTTCATTTGCATAAACATCTAATTTATATTTTCTAGCCAGAACACCAACACCATGAATATGATCCCGATGCTCGTGCGTCACTAAAATAGCATCTAAGTCTTCTGGTTTACGACCCACTTCTGCCAATAAAGAAGTGATTTTTTTCCCACTTAGTCCTGCATCTATCAGTAGCTTCTTATTCTCTGTTTCAATAAAAAGGGAATTACCGGTACTGCCGCTGGCAAGAATGCTGATGTTAAACGCTTTTTCTTGACTCATTTTTCTATTCGCATCCCTTCATTAGTCTACAGCTACCTATTATACAACCATCTTTACTGATTTTCCACCTTTGGCACAATATTATTCGTGATGATCGTATTACTCATCGCATTGACTTGTTCAATCTGCAAATTGCTGCCATTAGACTTGATTCCAATGAACCAGACTGGTACATATACATTTTTTTCTCGAATTTTGTAAATTCTCGTGTAGGCTAATTTTCCAAAGGTGATTTTTGCATTACTTGGAATTTTATTATTGATATACAGCGTTTCAATAGCGTCACGTTCAGAAGATAAATCAGTCTTATCACGTAATTCCTCAATCCCTTGAATATGAGTTTGAGTATATTTGTAAATTTTGTGGATATTATCCGATCCATCTGTTTTTTCTAGTTTCAATGAAATCTGTGTAGTATCATCTTTAAATGGAATATTCTTGTAACTTTGAGAAACAACTATCTCTGGAAATTCTCCATCCAAATTAGAGAAATCAGACAAATAGCGATACTGGTTTCCAAATAAAACACTATCCTTATCATTCAAAAACGCTTCTAATGATTTTTCGACATTTTTTTCATCAATAAAGTAACTTGTCTGAGCATAATTCATCTGAGGATAAACAGTCAATGAATTATCCAACAGTTCGATCCCGTTTTTAAAAAAATTACGATCTCTTGTATCACGTTCTTTTTGAATTTCATCGTAGAAATTGGTTTGTTCCCCACTTAGATAATAGCCTTCTTTTTTCTCTCCTGAAAGCGTCCCTTTATAGGTAATACCATCTTTACCAAGGCGTTTTTCGATGCTATCCGTTTGACCAGAAAAAGAAACATTGTTTTCTTCTTTTAAGCCTTCTTGATAGATACCAAAAAGAAACATATTCAACCCCAAGAACGCTAAGAAGAAAATCCATTCGATTCGTTTGAAGTCCATTATTCCACCTCCAACTTCGCTAGATATTCCAGCAATTCTCGTTCTGGATACCACTTATCCTCGTAGCGAATATACCATTCTGGAGTTAGATCGACCACTTGAGTTACTTCTTCGATTTTATGCCAAGTATATCCGATCACCATCGAACTGATTTTTGACTGATCGGCGCCATTGACAGTTAGTTGCTCTAATAAATTTTCAGTCCCTTTTAAATTCACTTCTTCTTCTGAAGGAATCGGCACTTGAATCGTATCCACACTTGTTTCGATAACCACACTTGATTTCTCTGCTTGATCGTTACCGATCGTAATGCGAACTTGTCCTTTGTCATTTTCACTGAAAACTGGAAAACCTTCTACAAATGTTCGATAACTGATCTCCGCATTAGTCCGATCAAAATAGCGAATATTCCCCATATTTGTTCCAAGTTTTTTGATATACTTGAAACTGTCAGAATAAATATTATCTTGCGCCGTCCGCTCCTCTATATCTCCGTTAAAATGAATCGTGCCGAGTTTTTCATCTGCTGTCAAACGTTCACTGCCGCTTGTATAAGATAAGTCTTGACTATCTTCATTAGTCTGGATATCTTCAGCATTAGAGAAAAAAGCATTGCGAAACTTAGTAACAGGCTGGGAAGCCAAAATATAACTGTATTTTTTCATTTTTAAGTCTTCTGATAAATAATAATGCTTGCCAGAAACTACTTGCTGTTCTGAAATCGGGTTATATTGTACACCGACTTTATTCATCAAATTTTGAACCTTATCACTATTAATAGTGATCGGTGCTTCATAAACATCTTTACGATTAAAATCTAGGAAGCGAATCTTATTTTGAGTTAAGTCCACTTGAATGCAAGTAAAGTAAATTTCATCGACTCCGATATCCGTCAATTTAAGGTCTAAATTATAGACCGAAATATATTCCTTTAACAAAAATGCGCCCTCATAAAGCAGTTCAAAGCCCTGATCCATTGATAAATAACTTTCAAATTGATCTGAATCCCCACTGACAGTTTGGGTTAGCTTGCCAAAAGAACTATGTTTGATTTCATTTTGAATGTTGGTAATTAAATTTTCACTATTATTCATTTCTGATTTTCCATTTTGCATACGAACCAAACGTAAGGGTAAAAATACATCCGTATCTATTCGTTCATTAATTACGGTTGTAGCAACTTGTGAGTCATTTTTAACTGGTGCTTCTTTTTTCGAAGAGCTGACCCAAATGGTGAATGAAAAATACAAACTGAGCAATACTAAAAAAATTAAACCGATTCTCACAATTTTTTCTGCTATTTTCATTCCCACCAATCCTCCTCATAAGGTTCATAAGGTAAGGATATATAAAAGGTAGATCCTTGACCTTCCTGACTTTCAACCCAAATTGCGCCATTATGTGCTTTGACCACTTCTCTTGAAATAGCTAGACCAAGACCTGTTCCACCCTGTTCTCTGGCACGTGCTTTATCCACACGATAAAAACGCTCAAAGACTTTATTGATATCTTTTTTGGGGATCCCTAATCCTTGGTCCGTTACACTAAACACAACATTATTATGGGTTTCAAGTAACCGACACGTAATTGCGCCTCCATCTGGCGAATATTTGATAGCATTATTTAAGATATTATCCAAAACTTGGATTATTTTATCTGTATCTAGTTCAACCCACAGGTCACGTTTGGTAAATTCACGATGAATCGTATAATTTTTCTCATTTGATTCCACCATCATATCAAAACGGTCTAAAACAAAATTGATCAGCTCATTGAAATTCACATACTCTAGCTGCAACTCACCATTGCCAGAATCCATTCGTGATAAATTCAGTAGATCATTGATCATTCGGATCATTCGGTCCGTTTCTTCCAATGTCACTTTTAAAAAATTAGGCGCAATCTCAGGATTTTCCCATGCGCCTTCACTCAACGCTTCAATATAGCTACGCATGCTTGTCAACGGCGTTCGTAGTTCATGAGAAACGTTAGATACAAACTCTCGGCGTTCCCGTTCATTTTTCTCTTGTTCGGTTACATCATGCAGCACACAAACCAATCCAGTAATAAAACCAGACTCTCTACGGATCATCGCAAAATCTACTCGAATAATCATTTGATCTTCTTCCATTGAAGATAACGAGCGATCGATCAAGATCTCTTCTGGCTCTTCCAATAATTTTCGCAAAGTATAGTCTGTTTCTATATCTAATAGTTCTAACAAAGAAGAACCAATGACATCTTCGTCTTTTACATTTAGTAAAGAAAGCGCCATTTCATTGATCGTAATGACTTTTCCTCGTCTATCTGTTGCGATAACACCATCTGTCATGTGGGCTAACACACTATCTAAACGATTCCGCTCTGCTTCCATCGTTTCTTGGGCCTCTTCGATTCGCTCAGACAGTTGATTAAAAGTTTCAGCCAATTGTCCCAACTCATCTTTTCCATAGACTTTGACTTTCCCCGTGTAATCACCCTTGGCAATCCGCAGAGCTTGCTCCCTCATTTCACCGATCGGTTGAGTGATCGATCGTGCAATCAATAGTGTAACAATGATTGAAATCGCACCTGCAATAACGGAAGCGGTAAAAAAGATTCGGGCAGTGTCTGTGATTTCCTTATATTTTCCTTCGGTATTACTTTTAACATAAAGAACCCCGAGGACTGTATCTCCAGTCGGGGATTGGATAGGCTGAACATTGATATAGACACGTTTGTCATTATCCATTGCTGAATATTTTTTTGCACTGAAATCATTCAAGTCACGGTAATCATTTTTCTTCCCAACGATTCCTTGTTGATTCAGATCACTGGTTGCCCTGACGATTCCTTTATCATCAACAACACGAGCTTCAATCGTATCAGAGGCAGAGAAGTCACTCAATATTTTTTTCAGATTCGCATCGATCTCTGTTCGATCACGATCTTTTTCACCTAACTTGGCACTCAAAGTACTCGTTAATTGGGTCACTTGAGAGTCAACATTTTTCTTATAGTCTCTGATTGTCGTTGACTCCAACTCTCGAATAAAATAACCACCGATAATTTGAATCGCAATCAATAGCAGTAAAATGAACGATAGCGCAATCTTAAAGTTTACCGATTGAAAAAAGTGAACTTTTTTCTTCATATATCATTACTCCTGTTCAGGGTTTCGTAGATAATAACCAACCCCACGACGTGTTACTAAATAAGTTGGGTGGCTTGGGCTGTCTTCGATCTTCTCTCTCAAACGACGAACAGTCACATCGACGGTACGAACGTCTCCAAAATAATCATAGCCCCAAACAGTTTGCAATAAATGTTCCCGGGTCATCACTTGTCCGATATGCTTCGCTAAATAAAAAAGTAATTCAAACTCACGATGTGTCAGTTCAATTTTGCCACCACGTTTTGAGACCATGTAGGCATCTGGATGGATCGTTAAATCGCCAATCGTTAATTCTGATTGTGTCGTTGATTCTGCTTCTTTAGCACTAGTTGCACCACGACGTAAATTAGCTTTGACACGAGCTACTAGTTCACGATTTGAAAATGGTTTTGTTACGTAATCATCTGCACCTAACTCTAATCCTAACACTTTATCGATTTCAGAATCTTTAGCAGTCACCATAATAATGGGCATATCATATGTCTTACGCACTTCTCTAGCAACTTCCAAACCGTCCATTTTGGGTAGCATCAAATCAAGAATGATTAAATCTGGTTCCACTTCCTTAACCTTCTCAACAGCTTCCTCACCATCATATGCTGTAAAAACTTCGTATCCTTCTTTTGTAAGATTGTATTTCACTATTTCTGAAATCGGCTTTTCATCATCTACAACTAATATTTTTTTCATATAAGAGACACCTCTTTTTTCTTTCATCGTTAGATTCGTTAATCGTATTCTCTCCCATTATACCTTATTTTGTCCACTGTTTCATCTTTGACCTAAAGAGACCTTACTCTTTCTTATCTATATCTTGCAAAAACACTGAGTTTCTGACTATAATTGAGTATAAGATGTTTAAAGGAAGCGATAAAATGAAACCACCACGATTACAAGCTGGCGATGAGATTCGAGTCATTGCTCCATCTAGTAGTTTTTCAAAATTAACTGACTTCGGTATTCAAGCCGCCACGGAAAAATTAAATGCTTTGGGCTTTACGGTAACCTTTTCTGAACATACGGCGGAACAAGACACACTTGGTTCTTCTTCGATCATGAGTCGGGTAAAAGACCTCCATGAAGCATTTTCAGATGATAACGTCAAAGGGATACTCACAGCGATCGGCGGATTTAATAGTAATGAATTACTGCCGTATTTGGATTTTGAATTGATCAAACGTCATCCAAAAGTGTTTTGTGGGTATAGCGACATCACAGCCTTATGTAATGCGATTACCACCAAAACCAAGCTGCTGACTTATGTTGGCCCACATTTTTCTAGTTTTCAAATGGAGGAACTTCAGCCTTATCAGACGTTAGCGTTTTTACAGGCAACGGCGACGGAAGATGCTTTTGAAGTATCCGCTTCTAAAACGTGGAGTCAAGACGAATGGTATCTAGCTGAACCGCAACGACTATTGCATGCCAATGAATGGAAAATTTATAGTCACTCACAACCTGTCACTGGGACTTGTTACGGTGGTAATCTTGGTACGTTTCAATTACTCTTTGGAACACGCTTCTTGCCTGAACTTGAGCATTCAATTTTATTTATCGAAAGTGCTGAGGAAGATGACTATCATGATTTTGCTCGTGGTTTAGCCGCCTTACTTCAAGTTGTCAAACATCCGCAAGCGCTACTCATTGGCCGTTTTCCTCAAGAAACTGAAATGACAGAAGAACGTCTTTTGACCATTTTAGCAAAGTATCCGCTATTACGAGAAATACCTGTAATTTACGATATGAATTTTGGTCATACACAACCGATTTTTACAATTCCAATTGGAGATAAAGCTACAGTTGATACGAAACAGCAAAAAATCATCTTTTTTTAAATGAAAAGCCCCAATGATGCTTTCACTAGACGTGTTGTGCACATTGGGGTTATTTAGTATACTCTTTTTCCATTTGATCATATACGGCAAGTTTATCATCTAATAATTGTAGGTGACTTTTTGTTTTTTCAAATTCAGCTAGAATTTTTACTCGATGGTTTAATAGTAATTCTTTTCGCTCAGAAATCGTTGAATCACCGATTTTTCTTAACTCCGTGTATTTTTTTATTTCCCTTAACTCAATGCCGGTGTTTTTTAATTTAATCACAAAGCTTGCCCACTCAATATCTTGATCACCATACATCCGATAATTATGCTGATCTCTAGATGGTTCGATTAGCCCTTCCTTTTCATAATAGCGTAATGTATATTCACTAATACCAATTTTTTTAGAGAATTCACTGATTGTATACACGTTTTCACTCCTTATTTATTTTATGCTTGCTATAGAGTCTACTCTAATCCCTATACTTTGATTGTACCATCAAAATAAAGTATTAGGAGGAAAAATTTATGAAGTATACCGTAATCACAGGAGCTAGTTCTGGAATAGGATTGGAAGCAGCAAAAGCGTTTAGCAAACTAGGAAAGAATTTGATTTTGATTGCTCGAAGAAAAGAGCGGCTTGATCAATTAAAACAAGCAATTGTATCAGAATTTCCTGATTTAGAGGTCATAGTCAAAGTTGCCGATTTATCACAAAGAGAATCTGTTCTGACCTTATATGCTGATTTAAAAAAATATGCTATCGAGACTTGGATCAATAATGCCGGCTTTGGTTATTACCATAACGTAGCAAAACAAGATTTAGATAAAGTAGCCCAAATGTTGCAGCTGAACGTTGAAGCATTGACGTTACTTTCTACGCTATATGTTACAGACTATGAAAATGTAGAAAATGCCCAATTGATCAACCTTTCATCTGCTGGCGGGTATAAAAATGTTCCGAATGCAGTCACTTATTGTGCAACTAAATTTTATGTCAGTGCTTTTACCGAAGGACTTGCTTTAGAGTTACAAGCAAAAGGCGCTCCTTTGAAAGCGAAAGTCTTAGCACCTGCAGCGACAGAAACTGAATTCGCACAAATAGCAAATGGTTCGCAGTCTTATGACTACACTAAAGCTTTTTCAACCTTCCATACTGCAAAAGAGATGGCTAAATTTCTGATTGAACTTTATCATAGTCCCAAAGTAGTTGGTCATGTTGACAGAGATACCTTTACCTTCACTTTATCTGATCCTTTATTCGATCATTACCAAACAGGCATGAAAAATATGTAAAAGTTAAAAAAACACTTACCTGACAATTTTTTATCAGGCAAGTGTTTTTTAGACTACTTTTAGTCTTCAGTATCAAGTAAGTATTTGCCGACTAAAGCTGCAAGTAGACCACCAATTAGCGGAGCTACAATAAATACCCAAACTTGAGATAGTGCTTCACCACCAACGAAAATCGCTGGCGCTAAACTTCTGGCTGGGTTAACAGATGTACCAGTTAGTGGAATACCAACTAAGTGAATCATTGTTAACGTCAAACCAATGACAATGCCTGCAAGTTTCGCATTGCCTTTTTTAGCACTTGTTACAGTCATGATAACTAAAACAAAAATAAAGGTTAAAATAATTTCTACCGTTAAAGCACCAAAAGCACTTAAATCACCAAAAGCATTTTGGCCTAAGTTTGTTGTCTCTTTGCCAGAAGCATTTAAAATAGATAACAACGCAAATGACGCGATCAAACCACCAACGATTTGTCCTACGATATAATAAAGTAAGTCCATTGTTGAAATTCGTTTATTGACCCACATTCCTAATGAAACTGCTGGATTCAAATGTGCACCTGAAATTGTACCAATGCTGTAAGCCGCTGCAATTATCGTCAAACCGAAAGCTAAAGCGATCCCCGTCGTACCGATCCCTTCGATCCCACCACCTAAAACTGCGGTTGCTGTACCAAAGAAAACTAAAATAAAAGTTCCAAGACATTCTGAAATTGCTTTTTTCATAGATTTCCCTCCCTTCACTTTATTGTAAATAGATTATCACATTCATGAAAATTTCCGTGATATTTTCAACTAAAATTGAGAGAAAGTTTAATGAGTAATATCTCAATTTGATTGATAAACATAATGATAAGAGGTAAATAAAAAAAATACCAACAAAAAGCATTTATTAAACGCCCCATTGTTGGTATTGATTTTTTAATCTAAAAGCTGGATACCGATTCCTAATAGTCCTGGTCCAGTATGAACGACTAAGGCAGGACTAATCGTTCCAAAATAAATTTTTTCTGCCTGAGGGAAGTTTGCTTTCAACTTTTCATAAAAAGCTTCCGCTTCTTCTACAGCTTGTCCTTGCGCTACCGCCAATACAAACTTCTGATGCTCTGCAATAAACGCCTTGACTAATTCAAAGGTTTTATCTAGACTCTTCTTTCTACCACGCGCTTTCGCTACAGTGTGATAGACACCCTCACCATTACATGAGATGATTGGATTTAGTTTTAACGCATTTCCTAAGATTGAAGCTACTAGCCCAATTCGTCCACCTTTTTGCAAATATTCTAATGTTGCTACATTAAAAAAGACTTTGGCTTTTTTTACATCATTTGTTAATTTCGTTTTAAGCTCATCCCACGAATGACCTGCTTCAATCAATTTTGCTGCTTCAATCGCTTGGAGACCACTGCCGATCCCAATATTTTTTGTATCTAAAACAAAGGTCTCTAACCCCTCAAAATCTTCTGCAATCAATCGTACCACGTTAAATGTTCCACTCAATCCACTAGAAATCGTAACAGCCAGTAACTTTTCATAACCATCTGCTTTAATTTTTTCAAAAATCTTAGTGATCGTTTCGCCATCTGGTAAAGAAGTGCTGGGAATTTCAATCGGTAAACGTTCATATACTTCTTCTGGTGTAATATCTACCTTATCAGTATAGATACGATCTTTATAGATAATTTGTAACGGAATCATATACATGCCATATTGTTCCACTAATTCTTGTGGTACATCTGTTCCTGAGTCTACTAATAGAGCAATTTTTTCTTTATTCATTCGATTGTTCCTCATCTTCTTTTAAGTTTTTTTGTGCTAACTCAATAACCTTTTCAGTAAATAATTTCGTTGCAAATGACAATGTTGCACCTTTTACAATCAAAAATTCTACAGGTATTGGCTGATCAAATGCCGCCACAGATTCATTCCCTAAAGCTTGTGCAACCACAACAGCAATCGCCGCTTCTTGTTCTTCACAAAACAAATTATACGCTTCTCGAATTCCAACAGCTGCGCCTTGATAAAGGATGCCCTGCTTGATTTCTGGGATCGTCAGTACTTGTTTTAATAACGTGATTGCAATCAAAAAAGCTAAGTGCTTTTGATTATAGCGTTTTTTATTAGGCGCCGGGATCAAGCCCAACTTAACATAATTATTGACCATTGATGAAGTCAACAATGTATGTTTTTCTTTTAAAATAACTGGAGATAAGTATCGCTCTACAAGAGTGATTACCTGATCCATGTATAGTTCTAATTCAGGTAGTTCATGCCATCTTGGCAAATGGACGTCTACTAACTCTTCTCCCCAAACTCGTAAAGAGGATTTTATTTCATTCACAAGACCCCTCCTTCTACTTACTAAAACAGTTTAACATTTTTTCCAAAAACATTCAATCTAGTTATCGAAACTAGATAAAAAATTAAAAAAAATGTGAGACAAAAGGATCAATCACTTTTGTCTCACATCCTAATTACAAACATCTAGCTGGATCACAAGTGCCATTCTCAACGCTTAGAGGTAAACACTTCTGTCCTAGCTTATGCTGATTTTTATCGCTATTTATTAAAAATCACTAAACTCGTCATCTTCTCCACCAGTTGCTTCTTTTGATAGGTCAAACCCAAATTTTCCATTTTTAGGAAAACTTGGCCCACCAAACATCTCCCGTGGATCAAAGTCACGTCCCATTTTTCCATCATTGAAACTGTGTCGTGGACCACCATGTCTACCACGACCGTGCATATGGTGTCCTTTAAAACCACGTTCTTCTTCTGGTATCTCAGATTCCAAAGCATCAAGTAGTTTGCTTATGATGATTTTAAACGATTCTTGTTCTGACTCAGTCAATACATCAAAGATTGTTGCTTCTTCTTGATCGTTATTATCAGCTGCTGCCATACCAGCTTCAGTTAAACGGATCACCATTACACGGCGATCGCTTTCAAGCGGTTCTCGGCTAATGTACCCATTTTTTTCTAGTTTAGCTAGCAATTCCCCTAACGATTGAGGGCGCATATCCAACAAATAAGACAATTCTTTTTGGGTTGTTTCAGGTTTGAGTTTTAGCAAGCTTAAAACTCTGCCTTGTCCTCGATGAGGATTTCCAAAAGGTCCATGTTCTCTACGACGTTTCATAAAATATCTTTGCATCATCCCTTGTAATCTTAGAAACTGTTCCATCAATGATTGTTCTTCCATAATCGATTCCTCCATTAAAAAATATAAATCAGGTACCTGTTTTATATTATAAAGGCACCTGTTTAAAATGTCAAATCTTCACTTTTTTTACTCTATCATTCAGTAAAAGAATATTATAAAGCCACCTACATAAAAAAAATAGAAGCAAACTTTACAGTCTACTTCTAGTAACTACATTTTTTTTAATTCTCGTTTCCCAAAAAGGATACCAATCAAGAAAAATAATTCTAGTAAAACAAAAAAGAAAATAAAGCAATGCATAAAAAATGTTTCTGGCAACACGTTGATGATCGGATCAGTCACAGGATCAAACAACCAGTCATCATTATTAAAAAACACACCGTGAAAAGCCACAAAAAATTGATCAAAACCAATGGCCATGACTGTTCCAAAAATCACAGGAATGATCATTCCCCATTGGAATGGACGAATCAAGCGCCACACTCGTTTATCCTTGATCAAACGCTTAATAAAGAATCCGCTAGGAATTATCGTAACAATCAGTACGCCGTAACAGAGTAGAAAAAGTCTTTTGACTTCATAAAAATGAAAGGCACCACTTTTTGATACAGGAAAATCTGATAATTGCAGCGTCTGATTGAATGGATTGTTTAGATAGGACATCAATTCTCCATAATTTTTTAACAAGTCTGCTTTATCAAGTGAAACATAATCTAAAATATTTAGCAGCTCGATATCGATCCTATACAATGGTCGAAAATTAATGGTTAACGTAATACTCAAAGAGATGATCGTCAAAATCAAACAGACGATTCCAGCGCGCTCACGCCAAATCCAGCTTTGCTCTTTCCTTCTCATCTCAAAAAATCCATTCATCTAGCGAATCGACAACATAGGTTGGCTGTTCAGGTAAACTAGGAACTGCTGATTTTGCTGTAAAGCCAGATAAAACTAATAAACTATCAATCCCATTTTGAAGGCCCGATTGAATATCCGTTTCATAGTTATCACCAACCATTACCACCTGTTCTTTGTCTAGTTGCATCACTTTCAAGGCTTCCTTCATAATAATTGCATTTGGTTTTCCAATCATGATCGGATCTGTTTGTGTTGCTGTTTGAACTAATGAAATAAATGAGCCGGCTCCAGGTAATAAGCCACGCTCAGTTGGAATACTTTTATCAGGATTTGTACCGATAAACGTCGCACCGTTTCTGATACACAAGGCCGCCGTTGCAAATTTTTCATAATTAATATCGGTATCCAAACCAACTACCACATAATCTGGTGTCTCTTCATCCCAAACAAAACCAGCCGATAATATCAAATCGACTAATCCAGATTCCCCGATCACATAAACGCGGTTACCTTTGCCTTGCTCTTTCATATAGTCGATCGTTGCAAGACTGGCAGTATAGACTGTTTTAGCTGAAACATGGATATCAAATTCTTGCGCTAATCGCTCGGCTACCGCTTCTGGTGTTTTAGTCGTGTTGTTGGTCACAAAAAGAAATGGTAACGCTAATTCCTGTAGCCGTTCAACAAAGCGTTTACCTGCTGGAATCACTTCTTTTCCTAGGTAAATCGTACCATCTAAATCAATTAAATACCCTTGATACTGTTTTTCCACAAATGATTACTCCTCACGTTGACGAATAGTAAATGAGCGACCTTTAGCAGCCTCACTTTTTGGCTTACCAATGACTGCTTTTTGGGGTTCATTTTCTTTACGGTTTTTTATCACTGGTTTGGTTTTATTGTTGACTGGAACTCGTTTCTCTTCTGTATGTGCTTGATTTTGATGGACTGGCTTTTTAGTTGGTTTCTTACGGCGAGTTTGTTGTTTTTCTCGTTTACCACCTACTCGTTCAATCACAAAATAAGCACAACCAAAATTACAATACTCATATAAATAATCTTCTAATGTATCGATTCTTTGCTCAGGAGCCGCCTTCCGATTTGACTCGTTAAAAAAACCTTTTAATCGAAGCTGGTCATATCCCCAATCACCGACAATGTAATCATATCTGGAAAGAACATCACTAAAACGCTCGCCCAAGCGCTCGCCGTCAAAAGCTTCACGATGATTCTTCACCAAAAGATATTGGCGTTCGCCGATCGTTACATGAACATCGTCAACAAGTGTGACAACTTCACCTTTTTTCTTTTCTTTGACAGGTTCTTCTTTTATCTCTTCAAGGACAGCTGTGATCTCTTCTGTTAACGTTGCTGTTGGTTCTTCTTTATGTTTAGCTGGTTTCGCTGATTTGTATGGTTTATTTACTTTTTCTGTCATTTTTTCACCGCCTAGAGTTTATTATACCTTGTTTTTATTGGATTGGGTAGTGCGTCTTCAAGTAGTTTCCTAAAACTGTTCGGAGGAATTCTGGGAAAATAAACTCCACCTTACCTGCAAGCTCGATCGTTGGGAAAAACGGAATAAACATGAAGTGATCGACAGTTGTGAAGGTGTATTCACCCAGCGGCTCGATTGGTCGATTTTGCCACAGCACTTGTTGCTTTTGCACCTCATACGTTATGCCATCATAGTAAAGCTCTCCAAAAACTTTACCTCGAAAACCCATTCCAGTAATCGGAAACTTTCTTAGATAATTGCGATTTTTTTCCATCTCTCGGATCATTCGAAGTAATTCTGTCCCAGATAAAGTCACCCGAATCAAATGCATTGGATGAGGCAGACTTTCATGAAGTTGGTCTGCGTCCACGATTCCTTTTGGAATATCAGATAAAAATAGGCCATTGTTTAAAATTGCAGCTTCTGTCTGGCCTTTTTCTTTTATCGCTTTTAAGGTCGTTACCATCAACGGTTGTTCAGCATTTAAATTAACCAGCAATGGTTGATTTATTTCAGCAATTTTTTTGGCTTTCAACAACTGATGACCTAACGCCAAATAGTCATCACTTTCTCGTTGGTCTTCTGATACTAGCGGCAAATCACTAGTTGGGATCGCTTTGGCTTCACTATGAATGATCCTACCATTTTCAATGCTTAAATGAACCTCGCCAATATAATAGCCAAATTTACCAGCAGCAGAAAGTTGTGTATGATTGATTTTTTCCCCTTGTTTAAATAAATGATGCGTATGTGAACCTAGTAATACATTGACTTCGGGAAATTGATTGGCGATTTTAATATCTTCATCAATCCCCAAGTGACTCATTAAAACAAGTACGTCACATTGGGGCTGAACGTCTCTGATCAATACTGGTAAGGTCTCTTTCGTAGATCGAATATCCCAGCCATTTGGTCGATACGTTAAAGGAAATGGCGCTGTTAAAGCAATCAAACCAATCTTTGTATGACACTTAGTTTCTATAATTTTATAAGGGCTTGCCCAGTCAGGTGCTTGACCGGTTTTTAAATCGAACAAGTTTCCTAATAATACATCAAAATTGCGATGATCATATAAATGATTCAGCTGCTCTTTAGAATTCCCTACTCCTTCATTATTGCCGATTGTAGCGGCATCATAACCGATCTCATTCATCAATTCTACATTTGCTTGACCATCAGTAGCTTCTGTCAATGGATGCCAACGATCGACAAAATCGCCTAAATCCACGGTCAGAACTGCTTTACCTGCTAACTCATATTGTGCTTTTTGAGTGCGTAAATATCTTCTGATTTTAGGCCAATTTTCTAGGTGTGAATGTAAATCATTCGTGTGAAAGATGACGATTTCTTCCATTCTATCGCCCCCAAATTCTATATATAAAAATATAGTACCACACTTCCAGATGAAGTATAATAAAGTAACCACACAATAAAGGAGAAAATAATGAAACTTAATGTCCCTTTTGGCTCTATTTGGTTAGATGCCGATCATGAAGGTCTAACTACTATCTCTTTTTCTGAACTAAAACAGCATCAAACAAATCAAATTACAGAACACGCTGCTAAAGAACTGACAGAATATTTTGCTGGTCAACGCACGTGTTTTACTGTCCCTTTATCTATTCAAGGTGGCACTAAATTTCAGAGAAATGTTTGGAAAGCTCTTTATCAAATCCCTTACGGTGAGACTCGTAGCTATTTAGATATTGCTCAAGCTGTTGATTCGCCAAAAGCTGTTCGAGCAATTGGTCAGGCAAATAGTAAAAATCCGATTCCGATCATCGTTCCTTGTCATCGAGTAATCGGTAAGAACGGAAAATTGACTGGTTATTCAGGTAGTTCTGAACAAGCTGGGCTCGATATCAAGCGTTTTTTACTCCATGTAGAAAATGTTTCTATTTAAAAAATCCACGTAATAAGGACCATAACTCTATGAGTTATGGCCCTATTACATAAAATCCGAAAAAAGAGTGGGAGCAAAAAAATCACTAACTACATTTCAAAAGTTTCCGTCCCAACCTCATTGATTTTGTTGTTGTCTCATTAGAATGCACAAATTAAAAAAATCGACTAGTTGTCTTCCTTATTTTCTTCGCTATCTTTACCACGATATTTTTCTAAATATTGCTCTTTTGTCATAACGTCATCGACATTCATGTTAAATTCTACTAGCTCTAAGCCCGTCATATGTTTGATCGCTTCTTTAACTTTTCCAACGGTAACATCAAAAACGTCTGAGATCGCTACATCATACTTACAGATCACGGATACGTCAACAGCCACTTGTTTGGTACCAACTTCAACACCGATCCCTTTCGTCACATCTTCGTTGTCTCTAAAACGATCAGCAAAATCAGTAAAAAGATTACCGCTCAAGCCTAAAATACCATCACTATCAGATATTACAACACCTACGATTTTTTTGATGACTACATCATCAAATGTCAACTTTGTTTTTAAAGCACTTGAATTATTTTGTCCTGCTTCTGTCATTTGCGTTCACTCCTTAACCTTATTTTTTAAATTCCGAGTATAGACCTGACTGAGTCTATCAAGGAATAAATATCTAAATCTTCATCCCGCATTTTTCCGATAATATAGCCGATTGCTGCAAAAATCAACAAGACAAGTGTCTTACCAAAACCGATCCACAGCAAAAGCAATGCGAGTAAGAAAAATACCGTCGTCCAAATTATCCGAAAACGATAGGGTTTCAGCTCGTTCATCCAATAATCTTTTTTCTCTTGATCCATGGCTTGTCCCTCCTAAATCACCCGTGATTGTTTTTTACTGAATGCCCCTGTTTCTATTGGATCTTTTTCTCTTAATTGAACAGTTACTCGGCTATCAATCGATTCCAGTGCAACTGACAATGATTGTTGTAATTGTTCCTTGATTTCTTCTGCCAACGGACGAGAGCGTTCTTTGCTTCTAACATCGACTCTGACGTTGACAGCAACTTTTTGTTTGCCTTTGATTTTAACAGTCAACTTCGTTTTATCTGGGTGAATAATCGTACTATAGGTATCTTCTACGATTTGGATTACTGTACTTTTCGGGATGTCGATTCGATCTTTACCAGATTTCACTACTAAATGCTTTCTTCGTCCTGATACGGAAAGAACAATGATCAGACTAAGAAGCAAAAGTCCCCCTAAAATGAGTAAAATACCTTCAAAAAGAGATCTTCCTCCAGGATAGCTGTATAAAAGTGAGTCTACTTGATCGGTCAACCAAGGAATATCGATCAGCTGACTGAGTACCCCTAATGTTCCAATAAACAATAGCGCGATGACCAGCATAAAAATAAGTTTCAGTAATCGTTTCATATACTTCCCTCCTTATGTACATGTTATTTTCCTGTTGATTAAATTGTAACGCCTAAAAAAAAGTATTACAAAAGATACGATTTTTTAGAAAAAAAGAGCACAAGCATGTGGATTCCTTTTCAGCATATACTGGCTGAATGATCTCCACTCACTTGTACTCTTTTAACTATTCATCAAGATATTCTTCTTTTGAAAATTCAGTATCTTCATATTCACCGCTATCGCCATAAAATTGATTATAGCGTTGCTTGAATTTACGAAATATATAAGTAACCAACACTTTAGCGATCGCATAAATTGGAATACCAAAAATAAGGCCGAACATCCCTAATAAATCTCCCATTACTAATAATACGATCACGATCGTTAATGGATGAACAACTAGTTTTTTCCCCATCACTTGAGGTGATATCAAATGACCGTTCAACATTTGAACAATCATCCAGACGACCGTCATTTTGATAAACATCCCAAAAGAAACCATCAAAGCAACGATTGCCGCTGGAATAAAGGCAATTACTGGTCCAATGTAGGGAATCACAGCTGTCACACCAACAATGATCGACAATGTCCCAGAATATGGAACCTTGATCAGCCAGAAACCGATAAACGTTAAAATACCAATCGAAATTGAAACGAGAATCTGACCTTTTAAATAGGCTCCAACCTGACTGCTCATGGTTGCGCCGATTTCTTTGGCATCATTTCTAAAACGAGGCGGTAGAATCTTCAGAACAAAGCTGAAAAATTTTTGATCATCTTTTAACAAGAAAAAAGTAATGATCGGTGCGGTCACCATCACTAAAGCAAAACCTGTTAACGTAGAAAATACGGTAGATGCACCTTCCACTGCCTTACTAAAGTAACTACCAATTCCATCTGAGACATTATCGAACCATTTTTGAATACCATCTAACGCATTGGCTAACGGTTTTTCTAATGCAGAGTTATGGAAAAAATCTGTGACCATCTTGTTTAGATCGTTCATATACTGCGGAAAACTTTCTACTAATCCATCAACTTGTTTTTGCAAAATCGGAACAACCAGAATGATTCCCACAACGATCAACGTGATCAATACAACAAAGATAGCCGAAACGCCATAAACACGTTTTACTTTATGTTTTTCCAGCCAATTGACCACTGGATTAAATAAATAATATAAAATCAATGCTAAAATTGTTGGACCAATAATCGTTTTAAATATCACACCGATCGGTCCGAAAATAAAACCAACTTGATGAAAAATAAAAATCACTGCACCAAGTAATAACAAGGCAACTAACGTGAATAATAAATTTTTACCACCAAGAAATTTGATCCAACGTGTTTCTTGTTTCTTCTCCATGAACTTCCCTCCTTATTTTACAATGGTAGCAACGTTCCGATTCGCTTCACCTTGTACGTTTCAACATCAGTTCTTTTCTTTCACTGTGTTTCAAAGCAAAAGCTGAAAGAGCTCGTTTAGCCTTGACAGGAAAATAGGAAAAATAACTGAGGTGCTTTTTGCCTCATTTAGTTTTTATCTTTTTCCCGAGACCTTCAATCCTTAGCGCTTTAGCGCTTAGGAATTGATGAGATCGAAGCAGAGCGTAGTGCTAGCTCTTGAAGCTAGATAACATTAAAAGCATAGCAGGCTCGTTCAACTCTGACAGGAAAATAGAAAAAATCGATTGTGGTGCTTTTTACCACAAACTATTTTTATCTTTTTCCCGAAGAGTTAGCCTGCTAAGCTAGATAACTTCATCACTTCATTTTAACTAAAAAATCAGTTTCTGTAAAAAAAATAGTCATTTTCATGATTAAACAAATAAATCACTCAGTCATAATAGCTAACTGAGTGATCGATTGACTAATTTGCTGCTTTACGTCCTTTGCGTTGTGTTGCTTCCATAATCACTGGAAGGATCACAGGACGCCGTTTTGTTTGTTCAAACAAGTAACGGCTCAATTGCTCGCGGATATCTTGTTTTAATTTGCTCCATTCAAAATCGCTACTTTCAAGATGTTTTTCAACGATTTCCGTTACAATACTGCTGCTTTCTTTCATCAAGTCCTTGCTTGTTTTAACATAAACAAAGCCTCTTGAAGTGATTTTAGCAGGTGAAACAATGCGTTTTTCACGACGATTGATCGTAACAACTGCTACAAAAATACCATCTTCAGATAAGATTCTACGATCACGAAGGACAATATTTCCTATATCCCCCACACCAATACCATCAATCATGATATTATCAGCCGTTGTACTCCCAGCAACATTCATTTTTTGTTTACTGTATTCAAGAATATCTCCTCGTCCAGTAATAAAAATGTTTTTGTATGGGATACCTAGCTCATGGGCTAAATCGGCATGAGCAGCTAATTGACGATACTCACCTTGAATTGGAACAAAATATTTAGGTTTCATCAAATTCAACATCAGCTGTAAGTCATTGGGACTTGCATGACCTGAAACACGCATATTATCAGAAATCTGTTTCACTACACCACCTGCACGGTAAACGATATCTTCTGTCTTAGCAACAGCTGTTTCCATCGCAGTGGTCGGCGTTGTTGTAATGTACACCAAATCGCCTTCTTTGATTTTGATCACGCGATGTGTTCCATTTGCCATTTTTTGTAGTGACTTGATTGGTTCGCCCATTGTTCCAGTTTCTAAAATCACTAGCTGATCTGCTTGATATTTTTTCATATCTTTTACATTAATAATCAACTCTTCACTTGGTAATTTTAGTTTATCCAATTTGATTGCTGTATTAATAATACGCTGGAAGTCTTGACCTGTTAAAACAATTTTACGATTAGAACGATGTGCTGCATCTAAAACTTGTTGCACACGTTGAAGATTGCTTGCTACACAAGCTACAATGATACGACCTTCCCAGTAACGAATCGTATCGAAGACTTCGTCTGCAATCTGTAATTCAGAAACAACTTGAGCCGCATTTTCAGCATTAGATGAGTCACTTAGTAATGCTAAAACCCCTTCTCTGCCAATTTCTGCCAGGCGACCAAAATCCGTTTCATACATCGGGATCGCACTTTGATCAAACTTGAAATCCCCTGTATAAACAATATTGCCTTCTTTGGTCTTTAAATTGATTCCGATTGAATCCGGAATCGTGTGTGTTGTGCGGAAAAAACTGATCGTAGCATGTTCAAAGTCGATTTCTGTATGAGCATCGACTACGTGGAAATCATTAAAATCTTTTGAATCTGCATGATCTCCTACGTTTAATTTTGCTAACTCGATCGTTAATGCCGTACCAAATACTGGTACATGAACTTTCGATAAAAGATACGGTAATGCTCCGATTGCGTCGGCATGACCATGTGTTAAGAAAATCCCTGCAACACGGTCAATATTTTCCACCAAATACGTAAAATCGGGAATTACCACATCAATCCCTAATAGCTCATTTTCTGGATATTTTAATCCACAATCCAGTACAAAAATTTCATCTTCCACTTCTGCGATGTACATATTTTTACCATTTTCACGAACGCCGCCTAAGGGAACGATTTTTATTGTACTCACTCATTTCACCTCTCTATATTCTCATACTGAATCAAAGATCCAGTATGCTTAAAATTTTCGCCTTTTCTTCAGAAGTACATGGTACAAGAGGTAAACGTAAATCACCAACGGAAATCCCCATTTGGTTCAACACTGCTTTTACAGGAGCTGGAGACGGTACTGAGAACAAGGCATTCATTTTAGGTAGTAACTGACGCTGAATGCTTGCAGCTTGTTTGATTTCTCCGTGATCTAGCGCTTGGAACATATCGTACATTTCAGTGCCGAACACATGGCTAGCTACTGAAATTACCCCTTGTCCGCCTATTGCTTTTATTGAAAAAGCTAAGGAGTCTTCTCCAGTATACACTAAAAAGTCTTTTGGCGCCTTTTCTACCAACTCAGTTAACGCATCTAAACCAAAACATTCTTTGATTGCAATGATATTATCCAATTCAGCTAAGCGTAAAGTTGTCGCTACATCAAGACTTGCCACCGTTCTTCCCGGAACGTTATACAATATGATCGGCAAATCACTTGCTTCAGCGATCGCTTTAAAATGTTGATACAAACCTTCTTGATTCGGTTTATTATAATAAGGAACAACCGCCAAGCCAGCATCGATTCCTCTAATTGCAGAGATTTCCTGCACAAATTCAACAGAATCTCGAGTATCATTGGTTCCCACACCACAGATGATCGGCACTCGTCCATCAACCAAACGAATCACCTCATTGAATAACTCAATCTCTTCATCATGCGTTAACGTTGGTGACTCTCCGGTCGTGCCAGCTAAAATAATTCCTTCTGTATGATGATCAAGCAAATGGTCTACTAATTGAGGCAGCTTAGCAAAATCGATTGCGCCGCTTTCATCAAAAGGGGTGACCATTGCTGTAATTATCGTTGCATTTTCTAAATTCATACTTACTTACCTCCTAATTTAAAAGCGGAACAAATCGCTTGATCCTGTAGAAAATTAGGAAAATGGCATTGAAACGTTCTTTGTTTCACTGACAATTTATCTATTTTCCTAAGGATTGATTTGTGCAGCTAGATGACATTAAAAGCTGAAAGAGCTCGCTCAGCCTTGACAGGAAAATATGTTTGTGACGCTTTTTGCCTCATTCATCATTTATCTTTTTTCCGAGAGACTAGCCCACGAAGCTAGATAATACATGGTAACAACGTTCCGTTATACTCTCACCAAATCCATCTCATGCAAAGTCTCAGCAATTTGAACTGAATTCCAAGCCGCACCTTTTAACAAGTTATCTGAAACAACCCACATATGATAGCCCTTATCGATATCAATATCTTGACGAATTCGGCCTACAAAGGTTTCTTTCCGATCGATACTTGTTAAGGCTTGCGGATAGAGCTGTTGACTTGGATCATCTTGTAAAACAGCTCCTGGCGCATTGGCAATCAATTCTTTGATTTTGCTCACATCAGAGCCAGCTTCTTTGACTTCAATATAGATTGATTCAGAATGACCTGATAAAACAGGAATCCGTACGCATGTCGCAACGACCTTAATACTATCATCTTCCATGATTTTTTTCGTTTCATTGATCATTTTCCACTCTTCATACGTGTAATCAGCCTCTGCAAAGACATCTATCTGAGGTAAGGCATTGAATGCGATTGGATAATGCTTCTTGTCACCACCGCTAGGTAATATCTCAGCCGTTAATTGTTCAGCTGGTGTACCATCGATATAGGCTAGCGCTTGTGATTTTAGCTCTTCCATTGCATGGATACCTGCTCCACTAACTGCTTGATAAGTCGAAACAATCAAACGGTCTAATCCATAGGCTTGACGAATTGGTTCAAGCGCCACCATCATCTGGATCGTCGAGCAATTTGGGTTAGCGATAATTCCTTTGTGACGCTTTAGCGCATGTGGATTGACTTCTGGTACCACTAAAGGAACTTCCGGGTCCATTCTGTAATGACTTGTATTATCGACAACAACGGCTCCCCGTTTAACCGCTTCTGGCGCATATTGTTTTGAAATACTGCCACCTGCACTAAATAAAGCAAGATCCACACCTGCAAATGAGTCAGGTACTAACTCTTCGATTACAAGGGTCTCGCCCTTAAACGTTACTTCTTTTCCCGCAGAACGTTTTGAAGCCAAAAGTTTCACCTGATTCAATGGTAATGAGGTTTCTTCCAACATTTCGATCATTTTAGTGCCTACTGCACCAGTTGCGCCTACCACGGCAACATTATACTTTTTTTTCATACTTATTAATCTCCTCTCAAATTCCTGAAGAAAGTTGCTTTTTCTATTTTACCATAATATTGGCGTTTACTACATAGGAAGTAAAAGGATTTTGCTTTATTTTCAGGAAATGTTCGGTAATACATTTCAAATTGTTCTTTAATGCCTTTCTTAGGATCTGTGCAACTTAGTCGACTAATTTTTTTTAGAGATTTATACTGTCTTAGCAAGTAATTTTTATGAAGAGGATGATCAGATGTACACTGTAGCGGATTATTTATTAGATCGTTTAAAAGAATTAGGGATAGATGAAATATTCGGTGTTCCTGGCGATTATAACTTACAATTTTTAGACCATATCACTGCCAGAGAAGATCTTGAATGGATCGGAAATGCGAATGAATTAAATGCCGCATATATGGCTGATGGCTACGCCCGCACTAAAGGGATTTCTGCATTTGTGACAACTTTTGGTGTTGGAGAATTAAGTGCTGTCAATGGTTTGGCGGGGAGTTTTGCTGAAAATGTGCCTGTTATCGAAATTGTCGGCTCACCTACAACAGCTGTTCAAGCAAGTAAAAAACTTGTTCATCATACTTTAGGTGATGGTGATTTTCTCCGTTTTGAAAAAATGCATGAAGAAGTAACCGCAGGCATCGCTCATTTAACGGCAAACAATGCCTTAACTGAGATCGATCGCGTTTTACTGATTGCGATAACTGAAAAACGGCCAGTTTATATTAATTTACCGATCGATATTGCGACAATCACAGTCAGCAAACCTCAAAGTAAGTTAAACTCGCAAGCAGAACAATTAACAGCTGTTGAAGCTGCCATTTTAACCAAAGTGGAA